>Ga0315289_10000413_pt1 | contig 66810 bp, 79 predicted proteins | sample YL17G11_40_MG_FD_203452 | JGI IMG/M metagenome (GOLD analysis project Ga0315289, IMG submission 203452) | Sediment microbial communities from Yellowstone Lake, YNP, Wyoming, USA - YL17G11_40 | ecosystem: Environmental > Aquatic > Freshwater > Lake > Sediment | place: USA: Wyoming | collected... | reverse complement strand
CAGCGCGGACAGAATCACTGACCAGTTAGTCGGGAAACGGACAGAATCACGGAGCAGTTAGGCCCCGATTTGCGGACAGAATCACTGAGCAACTACAGGAGGGCCGCCGCCAGGCGGCCCTGCCCGCCTTCGCGCCCTCTAGTCGATGGCGTAGAGAACGTCGACGGTGACACTTACCTCCAGCTCGCCCGGCTCGATGGGTGTGGCCTCACCCGCCTCTCGAGCCGCGGGCGCCGCTTCGAGGAATGGGAGCTCCACGAGACCCGCGCTCTCAGCGATGGAGATGGGCTTGCCGAGCTTCACGCCCGCCAGCTCGGCCAGGCTCTCGGCCCTGCTGCGGGCGTCGGCCACCGCCTCCTTGCGGCCCTCGGCCCGGAGCGCCTCCGGCTCCTCGATGGTGAAGCGCAGACTCTGCACCTGCACCACGTCGCCCGCGGCCTTGGCCACGTCGTCGACAACCTCGCCCACGCGGTCGAGGTCGCGAACCTTGACTTCGACGATGTTGGTGACCCGGAAGCCGATCAGCTCCTGCTTGCCGTCTGGGTACTCGTACTCCGGCTCGATGCGGAACTGGACGGTCTGGATGTCTTCGTCGGCGACGCCATCGTCCTTGACAGCCTCCAGCACGTCGTTCATGGCGTTGGCGGCGGTATCGCGGGCCTCCTTGACCGTTTCTCCTTCCGCCGAGACGCCCAGGTCGACGAGGGCCAGGTCCGGCGACCCCGAGGCCTCCCCGGTGCCGCTGACCGAGATGCCCTCCGCTTGGGCCGGGGGCTGGACCTCGATCTTCTCGGTATCGCAGGCGACGGCCAGGAGCGCCAGCCCTGCAACCGCTGCAAACAGCATTTGTACCCGCATGGTGAACACCTCCATACTCGTGTCGCGGGCTGAGCGCCCGGTGTCACGTCCAAGTACGACGGCCGGCCCGCCCACGCCGTCGCCAGAGCAAAGCAGCTAGCGCGCCCACGAAGACGGCACCGGCGGCGCCCTCGAAGCCGCGCAGGACCCAGCGACCGGCGCCTCCCCCCTCCTCAACGCCGGCGGGTGGCTCAACCGCTGCCGGCGGCTCCGCCAGTGTAGGGGCGGCCGCGGGCTCCGAGATGCCCTCCTCTTTCTCCTCGTCGAGGGCGCCCCGTGCCGCCGGCGCGGGGGTAGGCATGGGAGCGGGCGCAGCGCCCACCGCCGGTTGCTCGGCCTCGGCGGCCACGTCGAACACAGCCTGTAGGCCGGCGTCCTCCGGCGCACGCCCCTCGCGCAGGGTCGCCAGGTCCACACCCACCAGCACGGCGAAGACGAGGAGCGCCGCCGCGGCCGCCCCCGCGGGCCCGAAAGCCCACGCGGCCGGCCTCCACGCCATCTGAACCTGCTCCGGCAGCAGGGCAAAGGAACGGGGTGCGGGCACCGAGCCCAGGGCGCGCAGGCCCTCCACCACGGCTCGCAGCCCCTCCAGATGCCGGCGGCAGGGCTCGCAAGAGGCCAGGTGCTCCTCCAGGCGCGCCGATTCGGTGACCGAGAGCCGGCTGTCCAGGTAGGCGGACAGATCTTCCTCGCCGAACGCGTGTCTCTTGACGAACGGGTTTCGCACAGCCTTGCCTCGGCCCGCCAGGGCCGCAACCCTTCTACTTGGTTGGACGCTCCCCCGGCGGAGAAAGTTCCCCTTGCTCTAGGAGGTAACGCCGCAGCCGGCCGCGACCACGGCTGATACGTGACTTCACGGTACCCAGAGACGATCCCGTGGCCTCGCCAATCTCCTCATAGCTCAGCCCTTGCACGTCGGAGAGGATGACGGCCAGCCGCTGCTCCAAGGGCACCGTGAAGAGCGCCGCCTGGATGTGGCGGGCCTGCTCCCGACGCAGTGCCCACTCCTCGGGCCCGGCCGCGGGGTCTGGCACGTCGAGGGCGGTCTCGCTGGCGGCGGTCGCCGTCTCCAGGGAGACCTGTGGTCGCCGCCCACGACGGCGCAGCTCGTCCATAGCAGCGTTGGCGGCGATGCGGAACACCCAGGCGCGAAAACTGGGGCCGCGCAGGCGGCGTATGCTACGATAGGCGGCCAGGAAGGCCTCCTGGGTGGCATCTTCGGCCGCCTCTCGGAGGCCCAGCATACGCCAGCAGAGGTTGTACACCTGGTCCTGGTACCTCTCGACCAGGACGTTGAATGCCGCCAGGTCGCCCTCCTGGCTTAGAGCCACCAGCCGGCCATCTTCCAAGGCGCTGGCCTGCAAGAGGACCTCGCTGCCGCCTTCCGATACACCGCCGCAACGACCGGGCCGCGGTTCCGTCGCCACTGTACGCCTTCCGGCGCTATCATTGTAGCAGAGGAGTCTCGACCACCTTTGTCGTGCCCCTGTGCTATAATCTGTTCACCTCGACATGGCCAATCCGAGCTTCGAACAGCCCCTTTCTCCGGACATGGCTGGGCTGCCGCCCAGTGAATTGCCGCCCGCAGCAGAAGCGGCGGAGGCCGAAGCCTTCCCCTGGACGGCTGGCGGCGAGGAGGGGCAGCTCGTCGGGGTCAGCGGGCCGTACCCCCCACCTGCGACTCTAGAAGGGCCACCCAGGCCCAGCGCTGGCCAGCGGGCACGACGGCTCGCGCGGGAGCTAATCGAGACTCTCATCCTCGCCCTCCTGATCTTCCTCGCGGTGCGAGCCGCCCTTCAGAACTTCCGGGTCGAGGGCTCCAGCATGGACACCACCCTCCACGACGGCCAGTACCTCATCGTCAACAAGGCCATCTACACGCGCATAAACCTCAAGACCATCGGTCGCTTCATCCCCTTTTACGACCCGGGCGACGACCCAGTCCGCTATCTGTTCCGCCGTCCCCAGCGGGGCGACGTCGTCGTCTTCCGCTTCCCCAACAACCCCGAACGGGACTTCATCAAGCGTATCATCGGCGAACCGGGGGACACGGTGGAGGTCAGGAGCGGCACCGTTTACATCGACGGGGGCCCCCTGGATGAGCCCTACATCACTAACAAGCCCACCTATTCCTACGGCCCGGGGGAGGTCCCGCCCAAGCAGTACTTCGTGCTGGGCGACAACAGGAACAACAGCTACGATTCCCATGTCTGGGGCTTCCTGCCCGAGGAGAACATCATCGGCCAGGCCTGGCTCTCCTACTGGCCCATGGACTTCTTTGGGCTGGTCGCGAACAAGAAGCTATCGCCGCAGGTGCCCTGAAGGAGATGGGCCGTGAGCCTCCGCCGGGCGGCACCCGAGTCGGTGCTGGATGTCTTCCGCCAGACCGGCGCCATTCTGGAGGGCCACTTCCTCCTTACGTCCGGGCGCCACTCCGGGACCTACCTGGAGAAGTTCCGCATCCTCGAGCGACCGGATGAGACGCGGCGCCTATGCCGCCTCATGGCCGCCCACTTCCGGGCCAGCGGCGTGCAGGTCGTGGCTGGGCCGACCACCGGCGGCATCATCCTCAGTTTCGAGGTCGCCCGCCAGTTGGGCGTGCGCGGCATCTTCGCCGAGCGTGCGAACAGGGGCCGCCGCTTCCTCCGCGGCTTCCGCGTCGAGCCCGGCGAGCGGACCTTGGTGGTAGATGACATCCTCACGACCGGCGGCAGCATCCGCGATGTCCTGGAAGCGGTGCGCGAGGCCGGCGGCCAGCCCATCGGGGTGGCCGTGCTCGCCGACCGCACTGCTGGCGGCACCGACTTCGGGGTGCCGCTCTTCGCCTGCGCGGCCCTCGACATCGAGAGCTACGAGCCCTCCGAATGCCCCCTCTGCCGGGAAGGCATCCCCCTCATCAAGACCTAGTGTGGTGCCGAGAAAGCCATGTGGCGCGCCCGCGGTTCGACAGGCAGGCTCACCGCAAGCGGAACCCGAAGCTCTTGACGGTGTCGGGTGGCGGCCCTACAATGAGTCAACAACTGAATACGGCAAACGCTCTTATCGAGAGTGGTGGAGGGACCGGCCCTAAGAAGCCCGGCAACCAGGCGGGGTGAGGGACCGAAACTGAGGTCTCCGAGCCCGCCCCGGTGCCAAGTCCGACCCTCGCTCATTCGCGAGGGAGAGATGAGAGTAGGTTCGGAAGACTTCTCAACACCACGAGAAGTTTTTTCTTGTCCTGAAGGTGACTCTTGGAGATCATCGCCTGGCATGACGGCAAGGTCCGCCTCCTGGACCAGACTCGACTACCAGAGGAGGAGGTCCACATCGAGATAGCCGATGTCGACGGCCTGGCAGCCGCCATCTGCGAGATGCGCATCCGCGGCGCCCCTGCGCTGGGGGTGGCCGCTGCCTACGGCCTCGCGCTGGCGGCCGCTGCCAGTTCTGCCGCGGCCCGCGATGATCTCCTCGCCCACCTAAGCCGGGCGGCCGGGACCCTGGCTGCCACCCGTCCTACCGCCGTGAACCTGCCCTGGGCCCTACGCCGCGTCCTGGCTGCTGCCGAGACGGCTCCCAACGTCGAAGCCGCGCGGCACGCGGTGCTGGCAGAGGCGCGCGACATCCACCAGGAGAGCCTGGAAGCCGACAGGCGCCTCTCGGAGCTGGGCGCCGAGCTCATGCCGGAGGCTGGGGCTGTCCTCACTCACTGCAACACCGGCGCCCTGGCCACCGCCGGCTACGGCACAGCGCTGGGCGTCCTGCGCGCCGCCCACGGGCGCGGCAAGAAGATCCGCGTCTACGCCACAGAGACGCGGCCCCTCCTCCAGGGGGCGCGCCTGACCGCCTGGGAGCTCCTACGGGAAGGCATCCCGGCCACCCTCATCGTCGACGGCGCCGCCGGCAGCCTTCTGCGCCGTGGCCTCGTTGCCTGCGTCATCGTCGGGGCCGACCGCATCGCGGCCAACGGCGACGTGGCCAACAAGGTCGGCACCTACGGCCTGGCGGTGCTGGCTCACGAGAATGGGGTGCCCTTCTACGTGGCCGCGCCCTCCACTACTGTCGACCTTTCGCTGGCTGACGGCGATGATATCCCCATCGAGGAGCGCGCAGCGGGAGAGGTCACTAGCTTCGCTGGCCGTCGCATCGCACCGGAGGGCGTCGAGGTCGCCAATCCCGCCTTCGACGTGACGCCGCACCGCTACGTCACGGCCATCATCACGGAGCGGGGCATAGCCCGGGAGCCCTACACGGAGAGCCTAGCGGCCTTCGCCAGGGCCGCGGAGGTGTCGCGGTGAGGCCGGCTCGAGTGGCTGTCATCGGCGGCAGCGGCTTCTACGAGATGGAGAGCCTCACGGAGCCGGAGGAGGTCCGTCAGAGCACGCCCTTCGGCGATCCCAGCGACAGCATCGTCCTCGGTACCCTTCATGGTGTGAGAATGGCCTTCCTCCCCCGGCACGGCAGGGGACACCGCATCCTGCCGACGGAGGTGCCGACACGGGCCAACATCTATGCTCTCAAGTCCCTCGGTGTGGAGTTCATAATCTCCATCAGCGCCGTGGGCAGCCTCCGGGAGGAGCTCCAGCCCTTGCACCTAGTCGTCCCGGACCAGATCATCGACCGCACGCGGGCCCGCCCCAGCACCTTCTTCGGCGGCGGGCTGGTGGCCCACGTAGCGATGGCCGACCCGTTCTGCCCCGTCCTCAGCGACATCGTACACGAAAGCGCCCGCGAGGCCGACGCTACCGTCCATCGAGGTGGGACCTACGTGGCCGTAGAGGGGCCGGCCTTCTCGACGCGGGCAGAGTCGCACCTCTATCGCTCGTGGGGGGCCGACGTCATCGGCATGACGGCCCTGCCGGAGGCGAAGCTGGCCCGGGAGGCGGAGATCTGCTATGTCACCCTGGCCTCCGTGACCGACTATGACTGCTGGTACGAGGCCCACGCCGAGGTGACAGCGGAGATGATCCTCGACAACTTGAGGCGCAGCGTCGTGACCTGCCGCCGGGTGGTCGCGAACGCCGTCCAGCGACTGCCAGAGGCCCGGCGGTGCCTCTGCGCCAGCGCCCTGGACAGCGCGCTGGTGACCCCCTTCGACCTGGTGCCTGACCAGACGAAGAAGGGCCTGGCGCCCATCATTGGCCGCTTCCTGGCCCGAACCGGTGAGGGGCCCCGTTGAGGCGGGCGAACATGGAGAGGGACATCGTCAGGGCCGCGGCCCCTTCCCGGGTATCTCAGGCCTATATCGTCCGCCGCCTGGAGGAGCGGGATGCCATTCGCCGCCACTTGGAGCCGCGCCCTGCCTACGCCGCCTACGCCCTGGGCCAACTGGAGCCCCGCCTCTTCCCCGTCTCCAAGTGGTGGCTGGCCGAGGGCGACGGCGGACAGGCCCTGCTCCTGCACTCCCGGGGCGGTCTGGGCAACGCTCTCTTCGCCATCGGAGATGCGGCCGCCCTGGAGGCCCTCCTGTGCCTGCACCCGGGGCCCCGCAACGCGTTCGCCACCTGCCAGGCAGAGCACCTGGAGGTGCTGCGTCGCTTCTTCTTCCTGTCCCACGAGCGCCCCCTGCTGCGGATGAAGGTGACGGCAGACGCCTTCTCCGCGCCGCAAGGCGAGGTGCGGCGCCTGCACGGGCGCGACGCCGGCCTGATCAACCGCCTCTACAGCACTGAGGGTGTCACCGGCTCCTATACGCACCGCCAGATCGAGGAGGGCGTGTACTTTGGGGCCTACGCCGACGAGCGGCTGGTCGCTGTGGCAGGCACCCACGCCGTGTCGCCTGCCCACGGGGTCGCCGTCGTGGGCAACGTCTATACGCATCCTCACCACCGCGACCAGGGGCTGGGCGCCCTGGTGACCGGGGCGGTGACTGGAGCCATCCTCAAAACCTGCCCGCTGGTCGTGCTGAGTGTGGACCCCAGAAACCGGGCCGCCGTGCGCGCCTACCAGCGTCTGGGCTACCGGGAGGAGTGTCGTCTCATCGAGACGCCGGCTACCCGCAAGGACGTTTTCGGTCTAAGCAGCCTGGTCCGCCGCCTGACAGCGGCCCTACGAGGCAGGGCTATGGGCGGCGCCCTAGTTCGTCTCTAAGGAGCACGTCTTGGCCAAGAAAGAACGATACAAGACCATCGATGAGCAGGCAGGTCGCCTTATCCTGGAGGCGGCCCGGCGCTACCCCACTTTGGGGCGCAAGAGGCTCTGGGCTCTCCTCCTGGAGGACGGCGTGGACGTCGACTCACTCGAGCTCAAGCGCTTCCTGCGAGAGCACGGCATCGGCGGCGCGCAGGCGGGACCCCCGCCGCGCCAGGCAGCGGGGAACCCACTCACGGGACTGATGCCCCGCTTCCCGAGCTTTGGCGGCCAGGAGCGGGGACGGGGGCGGAAGGAACGATAGGTGCCGAGAGGTCCGTCCGCGACCGGCCCGCCCCGGCATCGATGCGACACCGGTGTCGAAAGGACGCCGCCATGAGCAAGGTCTTCGGCATCCTCCTCTTCCCCGAAGTCGAAGAACTCGATTTTGTGGGGCCCCTGGAGGTGTTCGGTGGGCTGGCGAAGTACTTTGACCAGGATTGGCAGGTCGTCACCATAGCCCAGTCGCGCGAGCCGATCAAAGGCGCCAACGGCCTGACGGTCGGCGCCGACCACACTTTCGATGACTGTCCACCCCTCGACGTACTACTGGTGCCGGGCGGTTGGGGCACTCGGCGCGAGGTAGACAATGAGAAGCTTATCGAGTTCGTGCGTCAGGTGGGAGGCCGTTGTCGATGGGTGGCCTCAGTCTGCACGGGCGCATTCATCCTATCGCGGGCTGGACTCCTTGCGGGCCGAGAGGCCACGACTCACTGGGCGTCGATGGACCGCCTACGAGCGGAGCCAGACATCCGAGTAGTCGAGAAGCGGTTCGTGCAGGACGGCAACGTCATTTCCGCCGCGGGCGTTTCCGCGGGCATCGATATGGCACTCTACCTGGTCGGGCTGGTGAAGGGCCCCGAGGTGGCGCGCAGCGTCCAGAAGGCGATCGAATACTACCCCCAACCGCCCTTCGCCGACGACACCGTTGAGACTCCGGCGAAAGAGGAGGAATGATGGCCAAGGACACGATGGCCTACGACGTCAAGGACCTGTCTCTGGCCGAGGAAGGGATACGGCGCATCGAGTGGGCGGCCCGCGAGATGCCGGTCATCGGCCTCATAAGGCATCGGTTCGCTACCGAGAAGCCGCTGCGAGGCGTACGGATCTCCGGCTGTCTGCACATCACCACGGAGACGGCTAACTTGGCCCTGGCCCTGTGCCAGGGCGGCGCCCAGGTTGCCCTCTGCGCCAGCAACCCCCTCAGCACCCAGGACGATGTGGCTGCCGCGCTCGTCGGCCACTATGGCATCCCGGTCTTCGCCATCCGCGGCGAGGACAACGACACCTACTACCGGCACATCCACGGCGCCCTGGAGCAACGCCCCCAGATTACACTGGACGACGGCGCCGACCTGGTAGCGACCATTCACAAAGAGCGGCGCGACCTCATCCCCGAGATCCTCGGTGGGACCGAAGAGACCACCACCGGCGTCATACGGCTGCGCAGCATGGCCCGAGACGGTGCCCTCGCCTACCCCATCATCGCCGTGAACGAGGCGGACACCAAGCACCTCTTCGACAACCGGTACGGCACGGGCCAGAGCACCATCGACGGCATTACGCGCGCCACGAACGTCCTCTGGGCGGGCAAGACGGTGGTGGTCTGCGGCTACGGCTGGTGCGGCCGCGGTATCGCTTCCCGCGCCGGTGGGCTGGGCGCCCACGTCGTCGTCACCGAGGTCCAGCCGGTGCGTGCCCTGGAAGCGGTGATGGACGGATTTCGGGTCATGTCGCTGGCCCAGGCCGCCCCGCTGGGGGACATCTTCATAACCGTCACCGGCGACATAAACGTCGTCGACCGGCAGCACCTCGAGGTGATGAAGGACGGGGCCATCCTGGCCAACTCCGGCCACTTCAACGTGGAGCTGAACATCCAGGCCCTCGAGTCCATGGCCGAGAGCCGTCGCCCGATACGGCCGTCGGTGGAGGAGTTCCGGTTGCAGGACGGCCGCCGGCTCTATCTCCTGGCCGAGGGCCGTCTCATCAACCTGGCCGCCGCCGAGGGCCACCCGGCCAGCGTCATGGACATGAGTTTCGCCAACCAGGCCCTCAGCGCGGAGTACCTGGTTCTCCAGGAGCAGCGTCTTCCTCTCGGCGTTCATACGGTACCCACCGAGATAGACCAGGAAGTGGCGCGCCTGAAGCTGGCCGCCATGAATATCACCATCGACACGCTAACGGAGGAGCAGGAACGCTACCTCGCTAGCTGGCAGGAAGGGACCTAGGGGGACAGGCGATGGTCGATTGGAATGAGCAGGAGCGCCTGAAGGAGCGGTTCTACCCGCAAGCGCGCGCCGATGCCTTCGGCCCCCTGCTGCGGGCCCTCGATCGGCACCTAGTGCCCTCCACCCTGCTCCTGGATGCGGGCTGCGGCAATGGCACCTGGGTGCTGCGGCGCCACCGTAGCCGGATAACGCGCTGGGTGGGCATGGATGTGGAGCCGCCCGAGGAGTCCGACCTTCTGGACGACTTCCTGCTGGGCGACCTCACACATATCCCTCTGGAGGACAAGTCCTGCGACATGGTCTTCTGTTGGGACGTGATGGAGCACGTCTCAGAGCCGGCCGCGGCCTTCGCGGAGTTCTACCGGGTCTTGCGAGACGAAGGTGTGCTCATCGTCAAGACGCCATGTCTCATCTCGCCCGTGATGCTGGTTTCCAGACTCTCGCCGACCTTCGTTCACAAGAGACTTAAGGCGCGTCTGCTGGATCATCGGGAGGATGAGGTCTTCCCCACGGTCTACAGATGCAACACAGCCGCCAGCCTTCATCGCCAGCTAGCGGCCGTGGGATTCCGGCGCGAAGTGCTCACGCGCTTCGACAACAGCTACAACTATTTCGCCTTCGGCCGAGCAGCGTACGTCCTGGGCCTGTTCTACAGTCGAGCCCTGAGAATGCTGCCCTGGGGCCAGCAGTTGATGGGCCAGCTCTTCGGTGTCTACAGAAAACCGGCGACGGCGCCCAGTATGGCAGGCATCGGAGAAGGGACGAGCAGATCAATAGCAGGAAGGGACCTAGAAGGAGACCCGCCGTGACCAGTACATTCATGCATGCCCCGTCTCTCTTCCTTACCTCGGAATCGGTGACGGAAGGACACCCCGACAAACTCTGCGACCAGATCTCGGATGCGGTTCTGGACTCCATATTGGAGCAGGACCCCCTGGCCCGCGTAGCCTGCGAGACAGCCGTGACCACCGGCCTGGTGATGGTCATGGGCGAGATCACCACGAGCTGCTACGTGGAGATCCCGGACATCGCCCGAACCACCGTGCGCGAGGTCGGCTACACGCGCGCCAAGTACGGCTTTGACTACGAGACCTGCGGCGTCATGGTCTCCATCAAGGAGCAGTCCAAGGACATCGCCATGGGGGTGGACCGCTCCCTGGAGTCCCGACAGGAAGAGCGCGACAACGACGAACTGGAGACGGGGGCCGGCGACCAAGGGATGATGATCGGCTTCGCCTGCACGGAGACGCCCGAGTACATGCCACTCACCATCTCCCTGGCCCACAGGCTCTGCCGGCGCCTGGCCGAGGTACGCAAGGACGGCACCCTGGGGTACCTGCGCCCCGACGGCAAGTCCCAGGTGACCATCGAGTACGCCTACGGCCTCCCCCGCCGTGTGGAGGCCGTGGTCCTCTCCGCGCAGCACGACGCCGTGGTTAGCCACGACGTCCTGGAGCAGGACCTGCTGACGCAGGTGATACGCCAAGTGATACCGCCCCATCTTCTCGACGGGGAGACCAAGTACTTCGTCAACCCCACGGGCCGCTTCGTCGTCGGCGGGCCCATGGGAGATTCTGGCCTCACGGGGCGCAAGATCATTGTAGACACCTACGGGGGCATCGCCCGCCACGGCGGCGGAGCCTTCTCGGGTAAAGACCCCACCAAGGTAGACCGCTCCGCGTCCTACGCTGCCCGCCACGTGGCCAAGAACATCGTCGCCGCCGGCCTGGCCGACCGTGTGGAGTTCATGATCTCCTACGCCATCGGCGTCGCCCGGCCAACGTCCATTGGCATCGAGACCTTCGGCACCGCCCGGGTTGACGAGGATGTGATCCTCTCGCTGGTGCGCAAGCACTTCGACCTCCGCCCGGCCGCCATCATCCGCGACCTGAACCTGCAGCGCCCCATCTACCGCCCGACGGCGGTCTACGGCCACTTCGGCCGGGAGGACATCGACGCCCCCTGGGAGCGCATCGACAAGGCGGAGCTCTTGCGACGGGAGGCAGGCCTGGAGGCCAAGGCCATCGAAGGGGAGCGGGCCGCCCGTCGGAGGTAGGCGATGACCACCATGTACGCCCTAGTCCTCGCCGGGGGCAAGGGCGAGCGCCTGCGCCCCCTCACCAGCGAGCGGCCCAAGCCCATGGTGCCCATCGACGGCAAGCCGATCTTGGAGTACCAGTTGGAGTGGCTGCGCAGCCAGGGGGTCACTGACGTCATCCTCCTCTGTGGCTACCTGCACGAGGTGATCTCCGGCCACTTTGGTGACGGCTCACGCTGGGGGCTACGCATCGTTTACTCCGTGGAGAGCGAGCCCCTGGGCCGCGGTGGCGCTCTGAAGAAAGGCTTCTCCCTGGTGCCGCCCGAAGTGCCCTTCGTCATCGCCACCAACGGCGACAACATCACCGGCCAGCCCCTGGCGCCGCTCTTCCGCGCCCACCAGCGCACCGGGGCAGTGGCCACTGTCATGCTTACCCCCCTGATCAGCCCCTTCGGCATTGCCCGTGTGGGCCGCGGCCCTCGCATCCAGGGCTTTGATGAGAAGCCCCGCCTGCCCTACTGGGTCAACGCCGGTGTCTACATCCTCAACCGCCAGTTCTTTGAAGAGCTGCCTGACCAGGGCGACCACGAGACCACCCTCTTTCCCCGGCTGGCCGAATGCGGCAAACTGTATGGCTACAGGAGCCGTGCCTACTGGAAGGGCATCGACACGCTCAAGGACCTGTCAGAGGTAGCAGCGCACTTGGAGGGTCGGATGCCGTGAGAGCCAAGGGTCCTGTCCGACAAGCCATCCTACGCATGGTCGAGAAGATCCGCGTCGGTTACGACCCTGAGCGCATCATCCTCTTTGGATCTTACGCCTACGGTGAACCGACGGAGCACAGTGACATTGACCTACTGGTTGTCAAAGATGATCCGCGGCCGCCCATTGACCGTCGCCTTGCCGTCAAGCGGCTGCTGCGCGAGGAGAATCGAGCTTACTCGCTGGAGGTGCTGGTCTACAGGCCAAGAGAGCTGAAGGAGCGCCTAGCCTGGGGAGACGATTTCCTGCAAGAGATCGTCTCGGCTGGAGAGGAACTCTATGCGACGCCGAGCAAGGGCCGCCAGAGAGTGGTTTGAGTTCGCACGGCGGGACCTGGAAGCGGCAAGAACTCTCATGAGAACCGGCGGACCCATAGCTCCGGCGGGCATGCTCTTGCAGCAAGCCACGGAGAAGTACCTGAAAGAGTACTTGGTCTACTACGGTTGGAAACTCAAGAAGACACATGATCTGACCCGCCTGGTGGCGGACCTCGCTAACTACGACCGTAGCTTCGAGCCGCATCTCGATAGGCTTCAGCGGACAAGTGAGTACTATCTAGAGGAGAGATACCCGCCTCTGCCTACGGCATCTCCAAGCGCCGAGGAGATGGAAGCTTCGTTGCGCGTTGTCGAGGAGCTCTTCCAGCATATCGAGCGGACTGTGGGCCACGCATGAACACGTCGATCAAGTTCGGCACCGACGGCTGGCGCGGCGTCATCGCCGAGGACTTCACCTTCGCCAATGTCCGGGCCTGTGCCCGCAGTGTCGCTCTGTACCAGCGGTCGCAGGGCCTCGCGGACCGGGGCCTGGTGGTCGGCTACGACACCCGCTTCGCCTCCGAGGACTTCGCCGCCGCCGTCGCGGAGGTGGTAGCCGCCGCCGGCATCAAGGTGTACCTCTGCGACCGGCCGGCTCCCACCCCTGTCATCACCTACGCCATCCTGGAGAAAGGGGCTGGCGGCGCCGTGATCATCACCGCCAGCCACAACCCGTGCCGCTGGAACGGCTTCAAGTACCGCCCGCACTATGCCAGCAGCGCCCCTCCGGAAGTCACCGCCGCCCTAGAGGCGCCCTTGCCCGAGATCCTGGCGGCCGGCGAGCCCGACTGCCTGCCCCAGGCAGAGGCGGAGGGCCGTGGCCTCCTGGAGCGCTTCGACCCGCGCCCGGCCTACCTGGCCCACATCGCTGGACTGCTCGACCTGCCGCGGGTGCGAGCCGCCGGGCTGCGGGTAGTGGTGGACTCCATGTACGGGGCTGGCCTCGGCTACCTGGCGGATGTACTCTCCGGTGGACGCCTCGAAGTGCGCGAGCTGCACGGTGAGCGCAACCCGGCGTTCCCCGGCCTGGCCTCCCCGGAGCCCATCGCCCGCAACCTTACGGAGCTGTCCGAGGTGATGCGCTCCGAGGCAGCCCACGTGGGCCTCGCCACTGACGGCGATGCGGACCGCCTGGGCGTCCTGGACGAAGATGGCCGCTTCCTGACCCAGCTCCAGGTCTTCGCCCTCCTCACCTACTACCTGCTTGAGGTGCGGGGCCTGCGCGGCCCCATCGTCAAGTCGCTGACCACGACGCGTATGGTGCAGCGCCTCGGCGACCTCTACGGTGTCCCCGTTTACGAGACGCCGGTGGGCTTCAAGTTCCTGGGACCCAAGATGATCGAGGTGGACGCCCTAGTGGCTGGCGAGGAGAGCGGCGGCTACGCCTTCCGCGGCCATCTGCCGGAGCGCGACGGCATCGTCTCCGGGCTCCTCTTCCTGGACCTGATGGTCCATAGCGGTAAGCGGCCCTCGGCTCTGGTGCAGGAGCTCTACGCCAAAGTGGGACCTCACCACTACGACCGCCTCGACATCCACCTGCGGCCTGAGGAGCGCGACGATGTCTGGCGGCGGGTCAGCGAGAGCGATCCCCAACGCCTCGCCGGCCTCCGGGTCACCGGACGCGACACCACGGACGGCTTCCGCTATCACCTGGAGGACGGCGGCTGGCTGCTCATTCGGTTCTCAGGGACGGAGCCGCTCATGCGCATCTACACAGAGGTGCCGGAGCCCGACATGGTGCCCCGCCTTCTTGAGGCGGGCAGCGAGCTGGCCGGCGTCCGGGCCGAGGAGAGCCGGTGATTGAGCGTCTAGACGACTCCCGCGTGTACGAGCACCTGGACCCCGAGGCTCTGCTTGGTCGCATCCGCGACCTGCCCCGTCAGTGCCGCGAGGCCTGGGAGCGGGCCCGCGTCTTCAAGGTCCCCACAGCCTACTGGAATGTGGACCGGCTGGTGGTCCTGGGCATGGGCGGCTCCGCCATCGCCGGCGACCTGCTGCGCTCCCTGGCGGCGCGTCGGAGCCGGAAAGCCGTCTTCGTCTGTCGTGGCTACGAGATACCCAGTCTGGTGGACGAGAACACGCTCGTCGTGGCTTGCAGCTACAGCGGTGAGACGGAGGAGACGCTGGCCGCTTTCAGCCAGGCGCTCCGCGGACCCGCCAAGAAGCTGGTCATTACCACCGGAGGGCGGCTGGCCGGGCTGGCCCGTGAGTACGAGATCCCGCTCTTCCTCTTTGACTACAAAGGGGAGCCGCGGTCGGCACTGGGCTACGGCCTCATGCTTCTCCTCTCGGTGGCGGAGCAGGTGGGCCTGCTGCCAGAGATGGAGTCGGATGTGGCGGAGGCGGCGACCCTCATGGGGGAACTGGCCCAGCAACTGGACTCCAGGGTGACGGCAGAACGCAACCCGGCCAAGCAGCTAGCCGGCCGGCTCCAGGGCAAGGTGCCCATCGTGTACGGGGCAGAGAGCCTGACCGAGGTCGCCCACCACTGGAAGACACAGCTCAACGAGAACAGCAAGGTGTGGGCTTTCCACGAGGAGCTGCCGGAGGCCAATCACAACGCCATCGCCGGCTATCCCCTGCCCCGTGAGGCGATCGACCGCCTGCATGTGGTGCTGCTCCGCCATCCGCTGCTGCACCCCCGTATCCTCCTCCGCTACGACGCCACGAAGGACGCGCTGGCCGACGCTGGCGTCGGCTGCGACGTGGTGGAAGTCCAAGGGAGCGCGCCGCTGAGCCAGATGCTGACGGGCATCCTTTACGGCGACTTCGTGAGCTACTACCTGGCCATACTGAACGCCGTCAGCCCCTCGCCCGTGGCCGCCATCACCGAGCTGAAACGCCGTCTGGCCGGAACGCCCTGGCCGCAGTAGGGCCGGTGGAACAATAGAGCAGTGGAACATTGGAACATCGCAGGTTGCCCCGCTGTTCCACTGTTCAGTTGTTCCAATGTCCCAGCGTCTAGCGCTTGGTGTACTGGGGGGCTTTGCGCGCCCGCTTTAGCCCGTACTTCTTCCGTTCCTTGACGCGGGGGTCGCGGGTGAGGAGCCCGTGGCGGCGAAGGACCGGCTTCAGGTTCTCATCGGCGGCCACTAGGGCGCGGGCGATGCCGTGCGCGATCGCCCCGGCCCAGCCGCTGATGCCGCCACCCTGCACCTTGACCTGGGCGTTGAACTTGTCCTGGCTCTCGGCCACCACGAGAGGTTGCAGGATGGCCTGCCGGTGCGTGATGCGCACGAACAGCTCATCCAGGGGCTTGCCGTTGATGACGACGGCGCCTGTCCCCGGGTAGAGACGCACGCTCGCTACTGAGGTCTTGCGTCGGCCGGTGCCGTGGTAATACTGTTGCTCCAACGCCTTTCTCCTAGGCCTCCGGGGCCTGCCCGTCCTCCGCCAAACGCGGATCCGCCTCCTCCGCCGGGGGCGGATTCGCCTCAGGCGAAGGTGGAGGCAGGCGGGCCTCGCGGCGCTTCTCGCTGGCCCGGACCTGGGACTCGTGCGGGTGGTTAGGACCCGCGTAGACCTTCAGGTGCCGATAGATGGCCCGCCCCAGGCGGTTATGAGGCAGCATGCCCTTCACGGCCCGCTCGACGACGCGCCTCGGCTGGCGGGCCAGCAGCTTCTCCAGACTCTCCACCTTCAGGCCGCCCGGGTACATGGAGTGGCGATAGTACATCTTCTGCTGTGGCTTGCGGCCCGTGAGCCGTATCTTCTCCGCGTTGACGACCACCACATAGTCCCCCATGTTCAGATGGGGGGAGAATGTCGGCTTGTGCTTGCCCCGCAGCAGGCTGGCCACCTCTGTCGCGAGGCGGCCCAGTGTCCGGCCGGCCGCGTCGACGACGTGCCAGTCGCGGGTGATCTCTCGAGCCTTCAGGCTGTATGTCTTCATGTCATTGTCCCACAGGACAGACCTGTTGCCCGCACAGGCGGGCTCAGGTCCAGCCCTGGGTAGTTCACCTTCGTCAGGCAGAGCCCCTGTGGCGGCGCTGCCGGCCCGGCGGCGCCGGGCTGCGGCTCCTGAAGCAGGGTCGCCACGTCTGCCGCCGCTAGCCGGCCCAGGCCCACCTGCACCAGCATCCCCACCGTCCGCCGCACCTGGTGAGGGAGGAAAGCGTTGGCCTCCATGTGCAGCGCCAGGAGTGGTCCCTGGGCCTCCATCTCACACCGGCGCAGCGAGCGAACGGTACCGCCGGCCACAGGACCTGCGAACGAAGCGAAGTCGTGCCGGCCCACCAGCAAGGAGGCTGCCTCTCGCATGACCTCCACAGCCAGCCGCCCCGCCACCTGCCAGGTGAAGCCCCGCAGAAGCGGCGAGCGGGCCGGACTGTTGAGAAGCAAGTAGCGGTATTCGCGGCTGTGGGCCCGCCGGCGTACGTCGAAGTCCAGGGGCACCTCCAAGGCTCGCTGGACCGCGATATCGTCGGGCAGCCAGTGGTTCAGCCCGCGGACGAAAACCTCCGGCTGGTGGCGAAACGCCGTCAGGAAGGAGGCGACCTGTCCACGGGCGTGTACCCCGGCGTCGGTACGGCTGGCAAAGGCCGTCCGCAGGTTCTCGCCTGTTAGCTTGTTAAGGGCCGCCTCCAGCTCGCCCTGGATGCTGGGGGCGTTCTTCTGGTACTGGGAGCCGCCGTAGCGGCCGCCGGCGTACTCCAGGACCAGGGCCAGCCGCCGGCGAACATCCGGCCCTTGCGGGGCCACGGCCCTGCCCGCTACACCAGCTCCAGCTGGGCCATGGGAGCCCCGTCGCCCTGGCGCGGGCCCAGCTTCACGATGCGGGTGTAGCCGCCATGGCGGTCGGCATATCGCGGCCCGAACTCCTCGAAGACCTTCTTCACCACGCCGGGGTCAGTCACGAAGCGGAGAGCCTGCCGACGGGAGTGCAGGCTGCCCTCCCTCCCCAGGGTGATGATACGCTCCGCAAGCGGGCGCACCTCCTTGGCCTTAGCCTCGGTGGTGCGGATCTTCTCGTAGCGGAGCAGGTCGGTGACCTGCCCGCGGAACATGGCCAACCGCTGAGCAGTCGGCCTGCTGAGCTTTCGGCCTGCGATTCGGTGTCTCACGTGCGTCCCTGGGCCCCCACCTTAGGCTTCTTCCTCTTCCCTATTGTCTTCCTCCAGAATGGGGAGCCCCTTCTGGCCTGCCTGGCGCAGGGCATCGATAAGCTTGGCCCCGAGGACGCCCATCTCCTCGTCTCCCTCCATCTCCGACAGGGCCTCGACCTCCGGCTGCTCCTTGGCCGGAGCCACCGGGACCTCCTCCATCGGGAGCTCCTCCGGCACCTCAAGCTCGACCTCCATCTCCTCGATGGGGGCCTCGGCCTGGAGGAAGCCCATCTTGACGAGCTGTTCCTTCAGCTCTTCATAGGACTTGCGGCCGAAGTTGCGCAAGGCCAGGAGCTCGTCCTCGTTCTTCTCCAGCACCTGCCCTACAGTCACCAGGCCACTGCGCTTGAGGCAGTTGTACGCCCGCACCGATAGGCTGAGCTCCTCAATGGGCGTGTTGTAGCGGTCTGGCTCCAGGGCGGCGCCGGTACCCAGGCCTCGCTCCACCAAGGCCGGCTGGGGCTTGCCGAGCTGACTGAAGAGGGCGAACTGCCCCAAGAGGATGTCGGCGGCCTGGCTCACCGCCTCGACGGCCCCGATGCTGCCGTCGGTCCAGACCTCCACTATCAGGCGGTCGTAGTTGGTGACCTGGCCCACGCGAGTGTGCTCGACGGCGAAGTTCGCCTTTCGCACGGGGGTGAAGATGGCGTCCACCGGGATAACACCGATGGGCATGCCGTCAGTCTGGCCGGCGGGCACCCAGCCGCGACCCCTCGCCACATTGAACTCGACAGTGAGGTGGGCTTCGGACGAGTCCAGGGTGGCCAGGTGCAGGTCCTTGTTGACGATCTCGTAGTCGGCCGTGACCTGGATGTCGGAGGCCAGAACCTTGCCCTCGCCGCGCGCCTCCAGGTATAGCCTGGCCGGCCGGTCAGAAAGGGCGCGCAGACGGAGCTCCTTGACGTTGAGCAGGAACTCGGTGGTGTCCTCCTTCATGTGAGGAATGGTGGAGAACTCGTGCTGCACCTCCTCAATGCGGACGGAGGTCACGGCCGCCCCCGGCAGGGAGCTGAGAAGCACGCGACGCAGGGCGTTGCCCATGGTGATGCCAAAGCCAGCCTCCAGGGGCTCCGCTACCAGACGCGCGTAGTCTTCCCCTTCCTCCTCGACTTCGATGTGGGGTGTCACCAGCTCCGCCAGGGAAACTGCCTCCGCAGGGCCGGCGCCCGTCTCAACAGTCGGCCAAGCGGGGTCCAGACTCCCTCGGCCGCCGACCGACGACTCGGCGCCGCCCCAGAGTGCTTGTCTATCGTGAGTAGAATTCGACGATGACGCTGGCATCAAACTTCGCTTCGATATCGCCCGGTCCGGGCGGACTAAGCACACGCCCCACCATGGCAGCGGTTTCCAGGCTCAGCCATCCTGGGACGCGCGCGCTCTTCACCATCTCTTGGGCCACCTTGAACGGCTCTTTGTTCTTGCTGGACGCCCGCCAGCCGATGACGTCGCTGGCCCTGACCTCGCAGGAAGGCACGTTGGTCTTGCGACCGTTGAGAAGGATGTGACCGTGGCGCACCACCTGACGGGCCTGGGACCGCGAATCAGTGAAGCCCAGGCGGTAGACCACGTTGTCCAGGCGCATCTCCAGCAGGCGCATGAGGTTCTCACCAGTGACGCCCGGCTGGCGCACAGCCTTGTGGTAGTAGCGACGGAACTGGCGCTCCATGACACCGTAGCCGTAGCGCGCCTTTTGCTTCTCGCGAAGCTGGAGGGCTCGGTCGGACACCCTGCGTCGCCGTGGAGAGCGCTCGCCCGGAGGAGCGGGCCGCTTCTCGAAGGCGCACTTCGGGCCGAAGCAGCGCTCCCCCTTCGACATCAGCTTCTCGCCGTAGCGGCGGCAGAGCCTACAGACCGGTCCGGTGTATCGAGCCATTCAGAGACCCTCCAAGAAGCCCCTGTCCTACACGCGGCGCCGCTTGGGCGGCCGGCAGCCGTTGTGAGGAATGGGCGTCACATCACGAATGCTAAGGATAGAGAGGCCCGCCGACTGCAGCGAGCGAATCGCAGCCTCCCGGCCGCTGCCCGGCCCCCGCACGAAGACGTCCACCTGCCGCATGCCGTGCTCCATGGCCCGGCGGGCTGCCCCCTCCGCCGCCATCTGTGCGGCGTAGGGGGTGCTCTTGCGGGAGCCCTTGAAGCCCGCAGTGCCCGCACTGCTCCAGGCCACCACGTTCCCGTTGGGGTCTGTCATGGTGATGAGGGTGTTGTTGAAGGTGGACTGGATGTAGGCCCGGCCCCGGGGCACGGACTTCCGTTCCCGTCGTCGTGCTCGACCTCTCTTCTTCTCTGCCATGTTCCTCCTCTGACCCCCAGAGGCAGTCTACTTCTTGGCCATGGCGCGCCGCTTGCCAGCCACGGTCCGCCGGGCGCCGCGCTTGCTGCGGGCGTTGGTGCGGGTGCGCTGGCCGCGCACCGGCAACCCACGGCGGTGACGCATACCGCGGTAGCAGTTGATCTCAATGAGGCGCTGGATGTTCTGCCTCGTCTCGCGGCGCAGATCACCTTCTACCGTGTACCCGCGGTCGATGGTCTCCCGGATGCGGGTCACCTCGTCATCTGTCAGGTCACGCACCCGCGTCTCCAGCGACACGTTGGCCGTCGTCACGATACGCGTAGCCAGGGTGGGGCCTATGCCGTAGATGTAGCGGAGGGCGATGTCCACCCGCTTGTCCCTGGGAATGTCTACGCCGGCAATACGTGCCATGTCACCTCCTTCCCCGCGCGCGGCGCGGCCTGCCCAGACCTAACCCTGACGCTGCTTGTGCTTGGGGTTCTCGCAGATGATGCGGACGACCCCCCGGCGCCGGATGACCTTGCACTTCTCGCAGCGCGGCTTTACCGATGCCCTTACCTTCACCGAACTCTCTATCCTTAGCCTGCCTACTTGAACCGGTAGGTGATGCGGCCCCGCCCCAGGTCATAGGGCGACAGCTCCACCAGCACCCGGTCTCCGGGCAGGATCTTGATAAAGTGGAGCCTTATCTTACCCGAGATGTGTGCCAGCACTTGGTGACCGTTCGGCAGCTCAACCCGGAACATGGCATTGGGCAAAGGCTCCTTCACCAGCCCCTCGACCTCTATGGCATCCTTCTTCGGCATTCTCTCCGTCCGCTCGCCGTCTCAGGGTAGGGTAAGAACCTGCGCCCCGCTGTCGGTGATGGCGATGGTGTGCTCAAAGTGGGCCGAGAGCCCCCCGTCAAGGGTGCTGACGGTCCAGTTGTCGCTGCCGCGCTTGGTGCGCCAGTCGCCTACGTTCACCATGGGCTCCAGGGCCAACACCATCCCCCTGCGGAGGATGGGGCCCCGGTCCGGCGGGCCGTAGTTGGGCACCTGGGGCTCTTCGTGCATCTCTCGTCCAACGCCGTGCCCCACGTACTCGCGGACAACGGAGAAACCCTCCCCCTCGGCGTGCCGCTGTATGGCAAACGAGATGGCACCCAGGGGGGCCCCGGCCCGGCCCGCCCCGATCCCTTTCCAGAGCGCCTCCTCCGTCACCCGGAGTAGCCGCTCGGCCTGCGGGCTGACGCGGCCTACGCCCACAGTGATGGCTGAATCGGCCACGAAGCCCCGGTGAGTGGCGCCCAGGTCCATGCTCACGATGTCGCCCTCTCTAAGAACCCTCTCCCTGGGGATCCCATGCACCACTTGGTCGTTCACCGACACGCAGACGGCAGCCGGGTAGCCATGGTAGCCCAGGAAGGTGGGCGTCACTCCACGCGCTGCGAACTCCTTCCGGACAATATTATCCAACTCCCGGAGCACGAGGCCGGGACGAATCTCCTCCCTTAGTATCCCCAGCACCTGCGCGACGATGCTCCCTGCCTCACGAATGATAGCTATCTCTTCTTCTGACTTGATGACGATGGGCATGAGCCGCCTTTCCAGCTCAAACCCTGGTCAGCGAGCCGGCCCCGGGCGCTCCAGCGCTTCCGCCATGGCCCGGCCCACAGCCTCGATGTCCTGCTCCCCATCCACCTCCAGCAGCCTCTCGCTTTGCCAGTAGTACTCCACCAGAGGCACCGTATCCCGGAAGTACACGGTGAGGCGCCGTCGCACCGTCTCCGGCTGGTCGTCGCTGCGCTGGTACAGCTCGCCGCCACACTGGTCACAGCGACCGGCGGTCGCGGGCGGGCTGTACCGCTGGTGGTACACAGCGCCGCACTGGCGGCAGGTCCAGCGGCCGCTCAGCCGCCCGATCAACTCCTCCTCGCCGACCCGGATGTAGAGCACCCGGTCCACGGCCTGACCCCGCTCGGCCAGGGCGCCATCCAGGGCCTTGGCCTGCTCCAGGTTGCGCGGAAAGCCGTCCAGCACGCAACCGGGGGAGCAGTCGGGCTGCGCCACCCGCTCCAGGAGCATCCGGATAGTGAGCTCGTCGGGGACGAGCTCACCACGATCAACGTAGGCCTTGGCCTGACGCCCCAGCTCGCTGCCGGAGCGCATTGCCTCCCGGAACATGTCGCCCGTCGCGACGTGAGCCAGGCCCCGCTTCTCCGCAAGCCCCACCGCCTGGGTGCCCTTTCCGGCCCCCGGGGGTCCCAGCAGGATCAGGAACAACTCGCTACCCTCCTTAGCGGATGAAGCCTCCGTAGTCCCGCATCAGAAGCTGAGCTTCCAGTTGTCGCATAGTGTCCAGCACTACGCCCACCACAATGATGAGCCCTGTGCTGCTGATGGTCAGCGCCTGCACGTTCGTTAAGGTCGTGAGGAAGAAGGGCGCCACCGCCACCAGCCCCAGGAAGATACCGCCGGCCCAGGTGATTCGCACCAGCACCCGCATGATGTACTCCTGGGTGGGACGCCCGGGACGGATCCCCGGAATGAAGCCCCCCTGTTTCTGAAGGTTCTCCGCCAGGTTCTGCTGCTGGAAGATGACCAGCGTGTAGAAGAAGGTGAAGATCACCACCAGCACGAAGACCATCAGGTAGTAGGGCACCTGCTTGGGGGTAAAGATGTCCACTATGAAGTTTGCGGTGCTGCGCACCCAGGGCGTGTCGGAGCCCTGGAAGGTCTGGGCGACGCCGGCCGGAAAAATGACCAAAGAGAAGGCAAAGATGAGAGGAATCATGCCCGCTGAGTTGACCCGCAACGGGATGTGGGTGGCGCCCGATTGCCGGTACATGCGCCCACCCCGGAACAGGCTGCGCGCGTATTGCACCGGCACCCGCCGCTGCCCCTCCTGCACGAACACGATGGCTGCCAACAGGCCGATACCGAGCACCAGCAGCAGGCCGATGCCGGCGAAGCCAGCCGAGGAGTTGGCAACGTTGGGCAGGAGGGTAGGCAGCCCGGCCACGATGCCGCTGAAGATGATGATGGAGACCCCGTTGCCTATGCCGTTCTCAGTGATGAGCTCGCCCAGCCAGACCAGGAACATGGTCCCGGCGGCCATCGAGATGACGGCGGCCAGGGTGGGAAGAGCCTCATCGCCGGTGAAGCCCACGCCGGTGATGGCACCCGACCGCTCCAGAACGATGAGTTGGCTGTAGCCCTGGACGACGGACAGGGGCACGGCCAGCCAGAGAGTGTACATCTGGATCTTGTTCCGCCCCTGCTCCCCTTCCTTGGACAGCGCCTGGAGCGTGGGCACGATAGGGATCATGACCTGCAGGATGATGGAGGCCGTGATGTACGGGTAGACCCCCAGGGCCGCGACGCTGAGGTTGCGCAGGGCGCCGCCGCTGAAGAGGTTCAGGAAGCCCAGGATGGCGTTATTGTCGAAGGCTTTGCGCAGCAGGTCCGGGTTGATGCCCGGGATGGGCACGTGGGCCACAAAGCGGAAGACGACCAGCATGGCGAAAGTGAAGAGCAACTTCCGCCGCAGGTCAGGCTGCTGGAAGGCGTCTACGACCGCTTGCAGCAGCCGCGGCCGCTGCGCCTGCTGGGACCGGGACGCGATCATGCCTCTACCACCTCTGCCTTGCCCCCGCTGGCCTCGATCTTCTGGCGTGCCGCCGCCGAGAACTTGTGCGCGCGCACGGTCAAGGCCCCTTCCAGGTTGCCCTGGCCCAGCACCTTGACCGGCTTCTTCAGGTTTTTGATGACGCCCACCCGCACCAGTGTCTCTGGCGTAACCTCACTACCCGCTGGGAAGCGGCCAACCAGGTTCCTCAGGTTCACCTCCGCATACTCGACACGGAAGATGTTGGTGAACCCACGCTTGCGCGACATCCGCCGGATGAGCGGGAGCTGCCCACCCTCGAAGCCAACACGCAGCCCCGGGCCGCTGCGGGCCTTCTGGCCCTTTAGGCCCCGGCCGGAATACGTACCATGGCCGCTGGCGTTGCCGCGGCCTACGCGCTTGCGCTTGTGCTTGGCCCCTGCTGGCGGCCGCAGGTCACTCTGTAGCATTGGCTACTCGTTGACCTCCTCAACGGCCACCAAGTGCTTGACTTTGGTGATCATACCACGCACTGACCGCGAATCGCTATGCTCAACAGCTTGCCCCAGGCGCCGTAGGCCCAGGGCCCGAATGGTGAGCTTCTGGTCCTTCCCGTGGCCGATGGCGCTTCGCTTCCAGGTGATCCTAAGCCGACCCACGGGATGCCTCCGCAGCCCTGGCTGCCGCCCGGCGGCGCGCCAGCTCCGCTTGAGGGTCGCGCATCTGCCTGAGGCCCTCCATGGCCGCCTTGACCACATTGATGGGATTGGCGCTGCCCAGAGACTTGGTGAGGATGTCCTTGATGCCAGCGGCCTCTATGACAGCGCGCACACCGCCCCCGGCGATGACGCCTGTCCCCGGCGAAGCGGGCTTCATGAGCACCTTGGCCGCGCCGTAGCGGGCCAGCAGGGGATGCGGGATGCTGGTCCCAGCCATGGGCACCTCGATCAGGTTCTTGCGGGCGATCGTGGCTCCCTTGCGGATGGCCTCCGGTACCTCGTTGGCTCTGCCCAGGCCAGCCCCCACGTGTCCCTGGCCATCCCCCACCACCACCACGGCGCCGAAGCTGAAGCGGCGGCCGCCCTTGACCACCTTGGAGACGCGGTTGATGTAGACGACCTTCTCCGTCAGCTCCAGCTTGCGGGCGTCGATCTCATCCGCTGGCGTTGTGACCATGTCTTGCGTCCTTAAAGCTTGAGGCCGGCCTCGCGGGCAGCCTCGGCCAGGGCCTTCACTCGACCGTGATACTTGTATCCGCCCCGGTCGAAGACGACACCCTTGATGCCCTCGCTCAGGGCCCGCCGGCCCAACAGCCGGCCGACCAGCGCGGCCCGGCCCGTCTTGTTGCCGGTGTCAGCGCCGGCCCGCGCCTCCTGCTCCAGATCCGAGGCAGTGACCAGCGTGCGGCCGCTCTCGTCGTCGATGACCTGTGCATAGATGTGAGACAGGCTGCGGAAAACGCACAGGCGCGGGCGAGCCGCTGTCCCGTGAACCCGTTTCCTGACCCGGGCATGGCGCCGGCGCCGCGCCGCCCAGGCGGTCTTACCGGTTCTCATCGTCTGCTGTCACCTGCCGATCCTGCCCGCCTTCCCGGCTTTGCGGCGCACCCGCTCGCCGGCGTAGCGGATACCCTTCCCCTTGTAGGGCTCGGGCGGCCGCACGCGGCGGATCTCCGCCGCTACCTGCCCCACCTTCTCCTTGTCGATGCCACGCACATGAATCCGGTTCGTCCCCTCCACTTCCAGGGCGATGCCTTCCGGGGGTGAGATCTCCACCGTGTGGGACAGCCCCACCGAGAGGACCAGCTGATCGCCCTGCTGCTGCGCCCGGTATCCTACCCCCTGCATTTCCAGCGTCTTGGTGAACCCCTCCTTGACGCCGATCACCATGTTGGCGAGGAGAGTACGCGTCAGGCCGTGCAGGGAGCGATGCCGGGACGCGTCGCTAGGGCGCGTCACCCGCAGCTCGCCGTCCTCAAGCTGAAAGCGAATCTCAGCCGGAAGGTCACGCGACAGCTCACCGCGGGGTCCCCGTACAGTCACGTGGTTCCCCCGCATCTCCACCTTCACGTCGGGCGAGATGGGTATCGGCTGTCGACCTACGCGAGACATCTTCGCTGCCCCGGTCTACCACACATAACACAGCACTTCGCCGCCGACCTGCCGGCGCCGAGCCTGCTGCCCTGTCATCACCCCCTGCGGCGTAGACAGGATGGCGATGCCCAGGCCGCCGTACACGCGGGGAATCTCCCGCTTCTGCACGTAGACCCGGAGGCCCGGCGTGCTCACTCGTCGGATGCCGCTGAGGGTGGGTTCCTTCTTCCCCGTATAGATGAGGTGGATGCGCATGGTCTTGCGCGGTCCCTCCTCCGTAACCTCAAAGTCACGGATGAACCCCTCCTCCTTGAGCACACGTGCGATGGCCAGCTTGTGCTTGGAAGCCGGCACGTTGACGTAGTCGTGCTTGGCCGCGACCGCGTTGCGGACGCGGGTTAGCATGTCAGCGATGGGGTCCGTCACGTTCACGGCTGGCTCCCTCCTTTGGCGAGGGCGGCGTAAGAGCCGACCGCGTCCTGTAGAGCAGCCAACATCTGCCTACCAGCTAGACTTCTTCACTCCCGGCAACTGGCCCTCCAGGGCCAGCTGGCGGAAGCAGATCCGGCACATGCCGAAAAGACGAATGTAGGCGCGGGCGCGGCCACACAGGCGACAACGGTTCTTCTGCCGGGTCCGGTACTTGGGGGGCCGCTGCGCCCTGACGATCTTCGATACCTTTGCCACGTTCCTCGCGCCCCCTAGTTACGGCTGAACGGCATCCCCAGAAGCTGCAACAGTCGCCTGCCCTCCTCGTCGTTACGGGCGGTGGTGACCATTGTTACCTGGAGTCCGCGGATACGGTCCACCTTGTCGTACTCGATCTCTGGAAAGATGAGCTGCTCCCGGATGCCCAGACTGTAGTTGCCGCGGCCGTCAAAGCCCTTAGTGGGGACGCCGCGGAAATCACGGATTCGGGACAGAGAGGCGTTCACCATGCGGTCCATGAACTCCCACATGCGGTCCCCGCGCACCGTCACCATCAGCCCAATGGGGTTGCCTTGTCGGATCTTGAAGTTGGCTATGGAGCGCTTGGCTCGCGTGATGACGGGCTTCTGGCCCGTGATGGCGGCGATATCGCTAGCCGCCGAGTCAAGCGCCTTAGGGTTCTGGAGGGCCTCCCCCAGACCGATGTTGACCACGATCCTCTCCAGGCGGGGCACCTCCATGACGTTGCCGTAGCCGAACTCCTTCATCAGAGCCGGCACCACCTCCTGTAGGTATGTCTCCTTCAGTCTGGGTCTCACCTCGCTCTCCTAGTCGATGTCCTCACCGCACTTGCGGCACACGCGGCTCTTGACGCCGTCCGGCCGCACACGAAAGGTCACCCGTACCGGCTTGCCGCAGCTCTTGCAGATGATCATGACGTTGGAGACCTGGATGGGGGCCTCCTTCTCGATGATGCCGGCCTGGGTACCCATGGCGCGCGGCCGCATATGCCGCTTGATCATGTTCACCCCTTGCACCACCAGCCGGTTCTCGCCGGCGAAGACCTGCCGCACCTGCCCCTGCTTGCCCCGGTCCTTGCCCGCTATGACCAGCACTAGGTCGTCGCGCTTGATCCTACGCACCCTAGACCACCTCCGGCGCCAGGGAGACGATCTTCATGAACTGGCGCTCCCGCAGCTCCCGCGCAACAGGCCCGAAGATGCGGGTGCCGCGGGGGTTCTGCTTATCAGAGAGGAGCACAGCCGCGTTCTCGTCGAAGCGGATGTAGGAGCCGTCCCGTCGCCCGTAGGTCTTGGCCGTTCGCACCACCACCGCCCGCACGACGTCGCCCTTCTTGACAGCGGCGCCCGGCTGCGCCTGTTTGACGGTAGCGACGATGATGTCGCCCACCCGGGCGTAGCGGCGCCGCGTGCCCCCCAGCACCTGGATGCACATGACCTGGCGCGCTCCCGAGTTGTCGGCCACCTTCAGGCGTGAGAACTTCTGGATCACTGCTTTTCCTCGGCCTCCGGCGCTTCTTCCGGCGCCGCCCTGGACGGCTCCTCGGCCTCGGCGGCGCCCCGGGGCGTCTCCTCATCCCCCTCGTCCCCCTCAGCCGCCGTCTCCGGCTCCTCGACAGCCACTGCCTCCTCGGCGATGGTTTCCGGCTCCTCGACAGCGACCGCTTCCTCAGGGGCGGGCTCAGCCTCCTCGAGAGGCACTGCCTCCTCGGCAGCGCTCTCAGGTTCCTCGACAGCCTGGGCCTCCCCGACGGCCGGCTCCGGGGCAGGCGGCAGGGGCGGCGTCTCAGGGGTAATCTGCTTGATGATCTCGGCGTCGATCTCCTTCGGCGCTACCTCAGCCACCTCGCCGCGAACCACCACCTCGGCGACGCGCCAGCGCTTCTCACGCGACAGCGGTCGCGTCTCGACGATGCGCACGATGTCGCCCAGGCCGCAGGCGTTGTTCTCATCGTGGACTTTGAAGCGCCGCGTCTGCCGCAGGAGCTTCTTATAGATACGGTGGCGCTTGGAGGACTCGACAGCCACCACCACCGTCTTCTGCATCTTGGTTGAGACCACGACGCCGACGCGTTCTTTGCGGTGACTCTGTCTTGTCACGCCCCCTGCTCCTCGCCAGCGGCCAAGGCCGCTTCCAGTTCTCTTTCCCGCTGGACGGTCTTGATACGGGCGATGCGCCGTCGCGCCTTGCGCGCCTCGCTGACGTTGGTGAGCTGGCGGGTCGAGAGCTGAAGCCGCACCGTGAACAACTGACGATGGGCCTCGCCCAGGTCCTTGGCCAAGTCCTCGGCGGACCTGCCACGCAGGTCTTGCAGCTCCTTGCCCTGCCCCTTGCTCTTAGGCGCCATCTCCTACAGTCCCTCGTGCTCCCTGACGATGAAGCGGGTGGCCAGGGGCAGCTTGTGGGAAGCCAGGCGCATGGCCTCCTGGGCCATTTCCTGACGCACGCCGGCGATCTCGAAGAGCATGCGGCCGGGCTTGACGACGGCCACCCAGTGGTCCGGATTCCCCTTGCCGCTGCCCATCCGGGTCTCCGCGGGCTTCGCGCTCACCGGCTTGTCCGGGAAGATGCGAATCCAGACCTTGCCGCCACGGCGCACGTGGTGGGTGATGGCGCGGCGCGCTGCCTCGATCTGGCGGCTCTCGACCCAGGCACGCCCCACGGCCTGGAGACCGTACTCTCCGAAGGACACCTCGTTGCCGGCGTTGGCCTGCCCCCGTCGGTGTCCGCGGTGAGCTTTGCGCCACTTGACCCGCCTCGGTTGAAGCACAGCTACTCCTCCGTCGACTGGCTCTCGACGGCGGTCTCCTGCTCCGCCGTGGCGGCGGTTTCAGCCTGGGCTGCCGTGTCCTCGGGCGGCGGCGGCGCTGCCGCCTCGCCCACGGGCTCCGGCTCTTCGACCTCCGCTTCTTTCGGCTCCTTGGGCGCCTTCGGCTCCGGCATGATGTCGCCCTTGTATATCCAGGCCTTGACGCCGATGCGGCCGAAGGTGGTATGGGCCTCCGCCGTCCCGTAGTCGATGTCAGCGCGGAGGGTGTGCAGGGGCACACGGCCCTCCATGTTCGTCTCTCGGCGCGACATCTCGGAACCGCCCAGGCGCCCCGCCACCATGATCTTGACCCCCTTGGCACCCCGCTGCATGGTCCGGGCCAGGGCCTGCTTGAGGGCCCGACGGAAGGCGACCCGCCGCTGCAATTGATCGGCCACGCTACGGGCTACCAGGTGGGCGTCAAGCTCTGGCTGGCGGATCTCGACGATGTTAACCCGTACGCGTCGACCCGACAGCTTCTCCAGCGTCAGCCGCAACTCGTCCACCTTCTGTCCGCCCCGGCCGATGACGATGCCGGGCTTGGCCGTGTGTACCGTCACCGCCACCTGATTCGCATTGCGGTCTATCTCCACGCGTGAGATGCCGGCGTCCACGAGGCCTCGCATGATGGTGCGCCGGATCGCCAGGTCCTCGTGCAGCAGGCTTGTGTAGTGCCGGTCAGCGTACCATTTGCTCTGCCAGTCGTAGATGACGCCCAGGCGGAAACCCCTCGGGTGGACCTTCTGACCCACGCTAAGCCTCCTCCTCCTCGACCACGATGGTGATGTGGCTGGAAGGACGCCGAACGATGGCCGCGCGACCCCGCGGCCGCGGGCGGAATCTCTTCAGGCGACGGGCCTCGCCGGCGTAGGCGGCCTTGATGCGCAGATCCGGCGCCGACATCTGGAAGTTGTTCTCGGCGTTCGCCGCCGCCGACTTCACCACCTTCGCGACCAGGCGGGCGTTGGGCGTCGGCAGGAACTGGAGCAAGGTGAGCGCTTCCTGCACCCGCTTGCCGGGCAGGTGTTCCAGCACCAGCCGCACCTTGCGGGCCGATACGCCAGTATGCTTGGCCGTGGCCTTAACTTCCATAGTTCGGCTACCGTCGCCTCACCTGTGTGGTCCTTTCGGAGCGCTTGGTGTGGCCCCGGAAGTGCCGCGTGGCCGCGAACTCGCCCAGCTTGTGGCCGACCATGTTCTCAGTGACAAAGATGGGCACGTGGCGCCGGCCGTCGTGTACGCCGATGGTGAGCCCTACCATCTGGGGCATGATGGTGGAGGCCCGCGACCAGGTCCGGATGACGGTTCGCTGGCCGGAGCGCTGCACCAGATCCACCTTCTTCATGAGCTTGGCTTCCACGAAGGGCCCCTTCTTGGTCGAGCGTGACATATACTCTGCCCCGTTAGCCGTGCCGCTTGCGCACGATGTACTTGTCACTGGGCTTCTTGCCGCGGGTACGGTACCCCATGGCCGGCTTTCCCCAGGGCGTCTTGGGCCCTGGCATCCCGACGGGTGCCTTGCCCTCGCCGCCGCCATGAGGGTGGTCGCGCGGGTTCATGGCGGAGCCACGCACCTCCGGCCGGCGCCCCATCCTCCGCACGCGGCCCGCCTTGCCCAGCTTGACAATGTTGTTCTCCACATTGCCCACCTGGCCTATGGTGGCCATGCAATCGGACAGGAAGCGGCGCATCTCGCCAGAGGGGAGACGCACAAGACTGTAGCGCTCCTCTTTGGCCATGAGCTGGGCGGCGGTACCCGCTCCCCTCACCAACTGGCCGCCTCCCCCCGCCGTGAGCTCGATGTTGTGGATCATGGTGCCGGGGGGTATGTTCCGCAAGGGCAGGGCATTGCCCGGCCTGACCTCGGCGCCGGGCCCCGCCTGCACGGTATCCCCCACCTCGAGGCCCAACGGAGCCAGGATGTAGCGCTTGTCCCCGTCCCGGTAATGGATGAGCGCGATGCGGGCCGAGCGGTTGGGGTCGTACTCGATGCTGGCCACCTTGCCCGGCACGTCCCGCTTGTCCCGCTTGAAGTCGATGAGCCGCAGCCGGCGCTTGGCGCCGCCTCCCCTGTGCCGGACGGTTATCCGGCCCTGGCTGTTGCGGCCCGCTCGACGCGGTCGGGGTGCCAGCAGGGACTTCTCCGGCTTCTTGCGCGTGACCTCTTCGAAGGTGAAGCCGGACATCCCGCGGCGACCGGGCGAGGTGGGCTTGTACTGCTTCAGCGCCATGACCTTTGTCTCTCCGGGCCCTAGACGCCCTCGAAGAGCTCGATCTTGTAGCCCTCCTCCAGGGTGACGATGGCTTTCTTCCAGGCCCGGCCCTTGCTGCGCCGGGCTCCGAAGCGTCGGACCTTGCCACTGACGTTGGCGGTGTTCACGCCCCGTACGCGCACGTTGAAGGCCACCTCCACCGCCTCTTTTATCTGCACCTTGTTGGCGTGGGGCATGACCTCAAAGGCGTACTTGTTGAAGGCGGAAAGGAGGGTGCTCTTCTCCGTCACCAGCGGCCTGACGATGACAGCGTAGGGGTGAAGCTCCTTGGGCACCTCAGCTCTCCTCGCCCACCCGTGCCTGCTCGGCTGCGGCCGGGGCGCGACGACGTAGGGCCCGCTCGCCGCCCCAGAGGGACTCGGCCTTGCGGACCGCAGCCACGGTCATGATCAGCGTCCGGTGCGAGAGCATGTCCACCACATTCAGGTAGGCGGCTGGCAGCACCTTCGTCTCCGGCAGATTGCGCGTTCCCAGGAACACGTTGCGCTCCGGCTCCTCGGTGACGATAAGGGCTGAACCGGAGACCTCCAGGTTCGCCAACACGCCTGCCACGTCCTTGGTCCTAGGCCTTTCGAGGGCCAGGCGGTCCAGCACCTGAAGGCGTCCCTCAGCGGCCTTGTCCGAGAGGACGGAGCGGATCGCCAGCCGGCGCATGCGCCTGGGCAATCGCTGGGCGAAGCTGCGTGGCCTCGGACCGAAGACGACACCGCCGCCCGTAAGGTGGGGCGCCCGGATGCTGCCCATGCGGGCCCGGCCTGTGCCCTTCTGGCGCCGCATCTTGGCTGTGCTACCCCTCACTTCGCCCCGAGTCTTGGTGCTGGCGGCCCCCGCCCGACGATTGCCCAGGTGAGCCAGGAGCGCCTGGTGCATCACGGCCCGGTTAGGCTTGATGCCGAACACCCGGTCGTCTGCCTCGATGGCATCCACTTCTTCGCCCTGGGTGTTCTTCACCGTTAGACGCACGGCGGCGACCTCAACTCTTCTTCTTCTGGGCGGCGGTTGCCCGCTTGACTGCCAGGAGCCCCCTCCTGGCTCCAGGGACCGCGCCCTCCACCACAAGAATGCCGGTGGCGGGGTTGCTCTCCAGCACCCGCAGGTTGCGCACCGTCACCCGAGCGTCGCCCATGTGGCCGGCCATCTTCAACCCCTTCAGGACCCGCCCTGGCGTCGAGCCGGACCCGATGGAGCCCGGCGCCCGGTGCCTGTCCGACTGGCCGTGGGTGCGAGGGCCGCCTCGAAAACCGTAGCGGCGAACGCCGCCGGCAAACCCGCGACCCTTGGACATTCCGATGATGTCCACCAGGTCTCCCGTCTCAAAGAGCTCCGCGCCCAGGCGCTGGCCCACCTTGTACTGGGAAGTGTCATCGACGCGGAACTCGCGCAGGTAGCGGAGCTCACCCAGCTTCTTCAGATGCCCTTTCTGGGGCGAGTTGAGTCTCTTGGCGGTGCCGAAGCCCACTTGCACCGCCTGGTAGCCGTCGTTCTCCAGGGTCTTCACCTGCGTTACCAGGCAGGGACCGGCCTCAATGACTGTGGCCGCCCGCACCTCGCCCTGACGGTCGAAGTACTGGGTCATCCCCACCTTCCGCCCCAGGATACCTTCCGGCATCGCTCTCCCCTAGAGCTTGATCTCGATGTCGACGCCCGCCGGGAGCTGCAAACGCATGAGCGTGTCTACAGTCTTGGATGTGGGTTCCAAGATGTCGATGAGCCGCTTGTGGGTGCGGATCTCGAACTGCTCCCGCGAGTCCTTGTCCACGTGCGGCGAGCGGATAACGCAGAACTTCTTGATCTCGGTCGGCAGGGGCACAGGGCCGGCGACGGCGGCGCCTGTCCGCTCCGCCGCCTCGACGATCTGCTCCGCCGACTGGTCCAGTATGCGGTGGTCGTAAGCCTTGAGCCTTATCCGGATCTTTTGTCTGGGCATCGCTCCGCTCGCAAGGCGCCGCCGGGCTCAGGCAGGCGCCGGACGGCGCACCCTGGCGCCGCTGACCTTCTCCAGCACCGGCGGCGGTACCTCCTGGTAGTGGTCGAACTCCATACTGTAGGTGGCTCGCCCCTGGGTCAGTGACCGCAAGTCAGTGGCGTAGCCGAAGGTCTCCGCCAGGGGGACCAGGGCCCGCACTATCTGGGTGCCGGCCCTAGCGTCCACGCCCATGACGTGCCCCCGCCGCGAGGTGATATCGCCCACCACGTCGCCAAAGAACTGCTCCGGGGTGGCCACTTCTATTTTCATCATGGGCTCCAGCAGGATGGAATCACCCTGCTCCAACGCCTGACGCGTGGCCAAGGAGCCCGCCGTGCGGAAGGAGATCTCCGAGGAGTCCACGGGGTGGTAGCTGCCATCCACCAGCGTTGCCCGCACGTCGACGACCGGGTAACCGGCCAGGGCGCCGCTGTCCAGCACCTCCCGGACTCCCGCCTCCACAGCGGGGATGTACTCCCGGGGTATGACGCCCCCCGCGATCTTGCTGACAAACTCGAAGCCAGCCCCCCGCTCCCGGGGCTCCAACTCCAGCCAGACATCGCCGTACTGACCGCGGCCCCCGGTCTGGCGGACAAATCGCCCCTCAACCCGGACAGCCCGTGTGATGGTCTCCTTGTACGCGACCTGGGGCCGGCCCACATTGGCCCCCACCCGGAACTCGCGCAGCATGCGCTCGACGATGACCTCCAGGTGCAACTCACCCATGCCAGAGATGATGGTCTGGCCGGTCTCAGGGTCGTACCGCGTGCGGAAGGTAGGGTCTTCCTCCGCCAGGCGGTTCAAGGTTTCCCCCATGCGATCCTGGTCTTCCTTGGTCTTCGGCTCGATGGCCACGGAGATGACGGGCTCGGGGAAACGGATGGACTCGAGGAGTATCTGGTGGCTGAGATCGCAGAGGGTATCGCCGGTGGAGATGTTCTTGAGGCCCACGGCGGCGGCGATATCGCCGGCGTAGACCTCCTGTACCTCTTCGCGATGGTTGGCGTGCATGCGCAGAAGACGTCCGAATCGTCCCCTTTCGCCGCGGGTGGTGTTGAAGACCGTGGAGCCCACAGCGGCTTTGCCGGAGTAGACGCGGAAGTAGGCCAAGCGTCCCACGTACGGGTCAGCCACGATCTTGAAGGCCAGCGAGGCGAAGGGCTCCTCGTCACTGGCGTGGCGCTCCAGAGGCTCGCCTGTCTTGGGATTGACCCCGTCGACGGGCGGCACGTCGTCCGGCGCCGGCAGATACTCGACTACGGCGTCCAGCAGAGGGTGGATGCCCTTATTGCGCAAGGCGCTACCGCAGAGAACGACGGTAGCCGCATTGGCCAGCGTTGCGCGGCGAAGGGCCTTTTTCAGCTCCGGGGCGCCGACAGCACGGCCCTCCACGTAGCTGATCATGAGCTGGCTATCGACCTCCGCCACCTTCTCGACGAGCGTCTCGCGGTGGCGGGTACAGGCTTCGGCGTGCTCCAGGGGCACCGGCTTCACCTCCGGCGCCTCGTCACGGTCGGTCGGGAAGTACCAAGCCCGCTCCTCCACTAAGTCGATGACCCCCTCAAAGTTCGCCTCTTCCCCAATGGGGATCTGGATGGGCAGAGGCCGCACCTCCAGCCGCTCGCCGATCATGTCGATGGTTCGCCAGAGATCAGCGCCCACCCGGTCCATCTTGTTGACGAAGCAGATACGGGGTACGCGGTAACGGTCGGCCTGGCGCCACACCGTCTCTGACTGGGGCTCGACGCCGTGAACAGCGTCGAAGATAACGACGCCGCCGTCAAGGACGCGCAGGCTCCGCTCGACCTCCACTGTGAAGTCGACGTGGCCCGGAGTGTCGATGATGTTTATCAGGTGGTCACGCCACTCGCAGGTCGTGGCGGCGGCGGTGATGGTGATACCCCTCTCTCGCTCCTGTTCCATCCAGTCCATGACGGCTGTGCCTTCGTGCACCTCGCCCATCTTATACGTGCGGCCCGTGAAGAAGAGGACGCGCTCGGTCACAGTGGTCTTGCCGGCATCGATATGGGCGATGATGCCGATGTTCCGGGTCCTGTCGATGGCTGTCGTCCTTGGCATGCTGCCCTTGCCACAAGGAGGCCGTCGGCGAAAGGTCACCGGCGGCCTTAGGGCTCCTCACCGTCGACTCACCACCGGTAGTGAACAAAGGCGCGGTTCGCCTCTGCCATGCGGTGGGTGTCATCCTTGCGCTTGATGGTAGCGCCCTGACCATTGGCCGCGTCCAGCAGCTCCGCCGCCAGCCTCTCAGCGAAGGAGCGGCCGCGGCGGGCCCGGGCCGAGCGTAACAGCCAGCGTATGGCCAGTGAGCTCCGCCGCTCGGCGCGGATGTCGACCGGCACCTGATAGGTGGCACCACCGACCCGCCGGGGCTTCACCTCCACCATGGGCGTGGCGTTACGCAGGGCCTGCTCGAAGGTATCCAGCGGGTTACGCCGGGTCTGGGTCTCGATTTGGTCCAAGGCTTTGTACACGAGCCGCTCGGCCACGCTCTTCTTTCCGCAATACATGACCTTGTTGATGAAAGCGGACAGCGTCCGGCTGTGATAGCGGGCGTCAGGAGGGATCTCCCGACGAATGACCCTTGCCCGTCTCGGCATGTCCTAGCTCACCGTCTAGGTGGGGCCTCCCACCTTGCGGGTGCCATACTTGCTCCGGCCACGGTGGCGGCCCGCCACCCCCTGGGCATCGAGGGCGCCCCGGATGATGTGGTAGCGGACTCCGGGAAGGTCCTTCACGCGGCCGCCGCGGATGAGGACCACCGAGTGCTCCTGGAGAGTGTGCCCCTCGCCTGGAATGTAGGCCGTGACCTCGATGCCATTGGTGAGACGCACACGGGCGATCTTGCGCAAGGCAGAGTTGGGCTTCTTCGGCGTCATGGTGCGCACCTGCGTGCAGACGCCTCGCTTCTGGGGGCCCCCTTCGCCACACGTCAGACGGCCCGTGAGCGCGTTATAGGCAAAGCCCAGCGCGGGGGCCTTGGTCTTCTTGGCGAGCCTCTTTCGCCCCTTCCGCACGAGCTGGTTGATGGTAGGCATGTCTCTCCTCAGCCTGACTGATCGGCATCCACCAGGCAGGCCCGCGGCCACAGTGATAGGCCGAAAGCCCTACTACTGAGCCAGTACGGCGTGGGGCGCTGCCCGACTTCGGCGAGCTCAGTCGAGCCGTCGGTGCGGGCTCCCCGGGCCAGCCGGAGACGCCCCACTAAGCGCCGACCGTAGTCACTTTCGGGGTCTTTCGACCTGTTGCCGTTTGCCTGCGGCCCGAAGCGCCAAATTGCAAGTCTAACAGGCGCGTTACGGCAGTGTCAAGCCAGTTTTGCTCTACCTCTTCAGTGTGGACACGCTTAAGATGGCTTGGCACCTGACGGTTTCTACACCCTTGCCCACACAGAAGGGCCAGACCGCGAGAAAACGAGGTGACGCGGTGACTGATGCTGCCACACCCTGCCTGCGCCTCGCAGGGCCGGCGGCGCTGTGAACGAACGAGTGCTGGACGCATCTGGAGGTGGCGACCAGCGCCGGACTAGGAGATGGCCTCCTGCCGGTGCGTGGGCCGTGCTTGGCAGGTTCGCCGGCGCACGCCCGGCGCATGCGACATGCGAACCTCCGGGCAAGGCCGCCAGCGGGCGAGTCCGGGGACAACCTCGGGGCGCCGTTGCGCTCCCAGTAAGGCTATCGGCACCCCAAGCCCGTGCCTAGGCGTTGACAATCGGCTATGATTAGCCCGGCCGCAGGTCCCGTCACTCGCGTATAGTACCGCGCCGGGGTGGGCCCGGGGCGTAGCCTCGGGAACAGCCGGGCCAGACCGCTTGGCCACGACCATCAGGAGTGTAGTTGGCCTGTCTTGTGTCTGAAGGAGGTGCAGCATGAAGGGACTCGGTATCACAGCCATAGCGCTTGCCCTGGTGGTGGTGCTGGCGGCCTACGGGCCATCGGTGCGGGCACAGCCCGTGGCGAGCATCGCCCTCCCCGACCCGGGCGACACAGAGCAGCTCAACCCAGGCTGCAACAACATCTCCCTCACCTTTCCCGACGGCACGGCCAGCGACACCGTCGCGCAGGCGGTTACTCCCGCCGGGGCACTTCAGGCCATGTGGCGCTACGACGCCGCCCTAAAGACTTGGGAGGGTTACTCCCCGGCCGCTCCTCCAGCGGCCAGCGACCTGCTGACGGTGGGATTCCTAGACTCGGTGTGGCTGTGCGTTGCCGGAGGGCCGTCCGCTGCGCCCACACCCCAGACTCAGACCGCCGTCACCACGGAACCCGGCCTCTACATTGTCCGGCCTGACGGCGGCGGCCTGCGCAGACTGAGGCCCGGACTAGGCTGGAATTACCTTTGGTCGCCTGACGGCAAGCGTATCGCCTTTGTGGAGACAGACTGTGTCAGCAGCACACTGTTCGTCGGCGAGCCAGATTCGGCGTCCATGAGGCAACTGGCGTCCCTGGAGGGGGGAGTAGGCGACGTAGCGTGGGAGCCGGGCGGCCAGCGCTTGCTCTTCTGGGACCAAGAGCCTGATGGTCCCACGCATGTCTTGTTGGTCGATGCTGCTGGCTTAGCGGAGCCCCGAGAGCTACTCGATGGCCCGTTGGCTGGGGTTTGGGACTTCGCGTGGTCGCCCGACGGCATGCGCATCGCGTACGTCGGGGGCGACTTGGGAAAGGCGAGAGCGCTGAACGTGCTGAACCTGGCAGATGGCCGGACTGTGACGATAGCGGAGGACGTGGGCTCCGGCGCATCCTGGAGTCCGGATGGAAGACATCTAGCCTACTCCACTGACACTACCAACGATGTGGTTGTGATTGGCGCCGATGGCTCCGAGCGGTTGGCCGTCGCCTCTCGCGGGCTAGACCCGGAGTGGATGCCAGACGGCCAGAGACTGATATTCTCCAGGCCTGCGGAGGACGACCCGCGAAAACGTGAGTCCATCGCCATGGTCCCCGCCGTTGGCGGACCCGTCGAACAGCTCACTGACGGCTACCCTCCTTGGAGGCCGCCAGGTGTTTTTGACATGTCTTCGGATGGCAACCTTGTTGCCGTGCTCAAGCAACACGAAGGTAGGTGGGAGATTGAGGTCTTTGACCTGGCCGCTGGCGGGTCGCGCGTCGTGTCGGGACAAGTAGAGGTTTGGGGCGGCCTGTCCTTCTCACCGGATGGCGCGCAGCTGGTATTCTACAGTGAAGATAGACCCGGCATCGGCCTTTACCTGGTCAATGTGGATGGCACAGGCCTCTACCAGCTCGTCCAGCCCAAGAACCTCTATGCTATTGACGGGAAGTGGTCGTCAGATGGTCGGTTCATTGCCTTCTTCGTCACAAGCGGAGGCGGCTGCGAGTATTGACATCGAACGTGGGGCGAACGACACCGCCTGCGTCGCCGTCACTGGCTTCTCATGTGCTGGCAATCCTGTCCGTCAAGCGGTGGCGCGTCAGGTAGCGGGGCCGCCAGCCGCCCTCCTTGACTCGCGGGTGTAGAATACGCATGTCCCCGCTAATGTTCCGTCAGGAGGTACACCATGAAGCGTCTGGCTATCGCAGTGGTGGCGCTTGCCCTGGTGGTGGTGCTGGCGGCCTACGGGCCATCGGTGCGGGCCCAGGCCGTAGCCAGCATCGCCCTGCCGGACCCCGGCGGCACAGAGCAGCTCAACGCAGGCTGCAACAACATCTCCCTTACCTTCCCCGACGGGACGGCCAGCGACACCGTGGCGCAGGCGGTTACCCCCGCCGGGGCGCTCGAGGCCATGTGGCGCTACGACGCCACCCTGAAGACTTGGGAGGGTTACTCCCCGGCCGCCCCTCCGGCGGCGAGCGACCTGCCGACGGTGGACTTCCTGGACTCGGTGTGGCTGTGCGTCACTGGAGGGCCGTCCGCTGCGCCCACACCCCAGACTCAGACCGCCATCACCACGGAACCCGGCCTCTACATTGTCCGGCCTGACGGCGGCGGCCTGCGCCAGCTAGTGAGGTCGCCCCAGTACGGCTTTGCCTTGGGGGGTTGGTCCCCAGATGGCAAGCATATCGCCATCCTGGCAGGCACCTGCAGCGACACCGCGCGGCTAATCGCCGAGCCAGACTCAGGATCCATCGAGGAGCTGCCAGCTTTTTTCAACGGCTTCGGCCCGTGGGCGCCGGACGGCCAGCGCTTGCTCGTCATACACTGGGATGAGGAGTCCGGTCTCGCACACGTCTTCGTGCTCGAGGTTGGCAGCCCAGGGGAACCCCAGGAGTTGTTCCAGTTCCAGGGTGGTGGGGGGCTTGAGTGGTCGCCAGACGGCGGCAGCGTGGCCTACTTAGAGGAGGCCATTCCTGGACAGGGACGGAAGCTGAAGGTGCTGACTCTGGCGGATGGGGCGACCACAACCGTAGACGAGAGCGTGGAGCAGCCATTGGGACTTGCCTGGGCTCCAGATGGAAAACGGCTGGCCTACAGCACGGGGGACGGGGTGTTTGTCGTTGACGCCGATGGCGGCAGCCGGGTGGCAGTCGCCTCCGGCGGCTCGGGGCCGCAGTGGATGCCGGACGGTCAGCGACTCATATTCCACGGCCCGGAGGGCATAGCCCTGGTCTCCCCGTCCGGCGGGCCCATCCAGGTGCTTAGCACTGGCCGCGGATTCGACGTGTCCTCCGACGGCAGATTCGTCGCTGTCTACGACTACCTGGAGGATGGAGGCCCAGAGATAAAGGTATTCGACCTGGTGGCGGGAGGGTCGCGCGTCGTGTCGGGCGACCTCAGTCCGGTAGGTCACCGATCCTTCTCGCCCGATGGCAGGCGACTCCTATTCCTGGCCCACGAGGAGGAGCCGACAGGCGGACCCAGTGAACTCTATGTGGTGAACGTCGATGGCACTGGCTTGCGCAAGCTTTGGCAACCGGCTCTTCGGAACCCGGACGCGGAGTGGTCGCCGGACGGCCGGTTCATCTTGTTGAGGGAGACAGACTTTTTCGGCTGCGGTGATTAGCCTCCGGGCCGCATGGGCGGCAATCACCCGCGGCTTGACACCCGCCGTCCGGATGGGGCCATCTCGATGCGGGAAATGATGGCCGTGCCGGCCCCGGTTGCGTCGGACTGTGGCGGGCCACCGTGGGGGAGCAGCACGCTGCACACCAGCGGGCGAAGGTGGGGTAGGGGACCTCCGTGGCGTCACAGGAGCGGCGAGGGGGGTCAAGCCGGGGTACTGTCGGCGCAGCTCCTCAAAGGCCACGATGAAGCTGACCCTTGTGGCTACGGGCCATGGTGTGCCAGTCTTGTGCATGTCGGGCCTCCGGCAGGCGTAAGTTGGTCTTTTGTCTGCCTACCCTTCTGCGGGCCTGGGCTTCGTTCACCCCCTCTCTGTGTCACATGTCCTTGAACACCACAAGGGTAAACGTCGAAGCTGGGCCTTGGTATGCCTGCGCAGGCCGGTCGAGCGGGCCGCGGGCGCCGCTCACAGTCCTCGTAGGATGGAGGTGGTTGAATGAACTTCACGAAGCCGCTGCTGGTCCTCGGCGCTGCTCTGGCTGCAATGATGTTTCTCGCCCAGGGCTGCGACGGCGGCGGCGGCGGAGGCACGCCAACGCCAATTCAGCCGGATGGCCAGACCCCTCAAGCCACCGGCGCCGCCAGCCAGGGCGCAGGCCGTACCGGCATCCAGGAGGTGGACGCGGTGATCGATGCCGCACTCTCCGGAGATCCGGAGGCGTACCGTGCATTGGTTCGCTTGACGAGCAGCCCCTGCACCCGGGAGGAGACGGCCGAGACGATCGCGAATCCTCTGTGTCGGCCGGACGAGCCCGAGGGTACGCCGGTCGACTTCCTCCCTTTCATCATCACCGGCACCTGCAATGTGGCAGCGAGGACCCAGGAGGTTCGCGCCGACGAATTGGGCTTGCCGGTGTCCTCAGAGTCAGAGCTGTATGCTGTGTATCAGACCGTGCCTCGGCGCGGAGCGGGACGCCGCTACACGGCAGTATTCGTGCAGGGTTCGGCTGATCCTAGATGGCAGGTGTTAGGAACGCGAGTGCTCATCGAGAACGGTCGGGTGGTCAGCGTTAACCACCACTGCGGCGACACGCGCGCAGAACTGGTCGCTGGAGTACAACCCGAGGATTTCGTCCTATCCCCGCAAGAGCAGTAGGTTGCCAGCCTCTCTCTGCTGCTGGCCGATGCTATTCACAAGCGGTAGCGGTGTGGACGGGAGAATGACGGACACTGAGAGGCAAGCCCCCGCGACAGCCCACGGGTGCGGCGGCGTACTGGAGTCGAGCAGGCCGCCGCCCCTATGATGCATTCTTGGAGGTCGATCCTGGTCACGCGAGGTGTTGACACCCCCGGCCAGCGGCTCGTAAGATGTTGGTGGGCGGCACCTCCCAGTGGTGCCGCCAAGTCTATATTGAAGGGGCCATGCCGAAGTACATATTTGTTACAGGCGGAGTGGTCAGCTCCGTCGGTAAGGGTATAGCCACAGCCGCTATCGGTCGCATCCTCAAGAGCCGCAACGTCTCCGTCTCCATCCAGAAGCTTGACCCCTACCTGAACGTCGACCCCGGCACCATGTCCCCCTACCAGCACGGGGAGGTCTTCGTAACCAGCGACGGAGCGGAGACCGACCTGGATCTCGGGCACTATGAGCGCTTCGTCGACCTGGACCTCACGCGGGCCAGCTCCGTGAGCACCGGCCAGATCTACCAGTCGGTCATCGCCAAGGAGCGGCGGGGCGACTTCCTGGGCGGCACCATCCAGCCCGTCCCTCACCTCACCAACGAGATCAAGAGCTGCATCCGTCGCATCGGGCAGGAGACGGGGGCCGACGTCGTCATCGTCGAGGTGGGGGGTACCGTCGGTGACATCGAGGGCCAGCCCTTCCTGGAGGCCATCCGCCAGATGCGCAACGAGGAGGGCCGTGATGGCACCTTCAGCATCCATGTCACCCTCCTCCCCTACATCTCTACGGGCGAGCTAAAGACGAAGCCGACCCAGCACAGCGTCCGCGAGCTGCGCAGCATAGGCATACAGCCGGATGTCATCATCTGCCGTAGTGACCACCCGGTCTCCCAGGACATCCGCGACAAGATCTCTCTCTTCTGCGACGTGCCCCCGCGGGCTGTCGTGCCTTTGCGCACCATGCGCAGCATCTACCAGGTGCCCCTGGTGCTCGAGGAGATGGGCCTGGGCGACTACATCATCGAGCGTCTGAACCTGCCCGCCAGCCCACGGGACCTCTCGGACTGGCGAAGGCTGGTGGACAGGCTCATGAACCCTTCAGGCCGGGTGACGGTGGGCATGGTGGGCAAGTATGTCGAGCTCCACGACGCCTACATGTCGGTGACGGAATCTCTTATCCACGCCGGCATCTACCACGATGTGGCCGTGGACGTTGAGTGGGTGCACTCGGAGGCCCTGGAGAAGCATGGCGCCGAGAACCTCCTGCTGGGGGTACAGGGCATAGTGGTGCCGGGCGGGTTCGGCGAGCGTGGCATCGAGGGCAAGATCGAGGCCGCCCGCTTCGCCCGCACACGGCGTGTCCCCTACCTGGGCCTCTGTCTCGGTCTCCAGGTGATGGTGGTTGAGGCGGCCCGCGCCGTCTTCCAGAGCGACGCCCCGAACTCCACCGAGTTTGACCCGGAGACGCCCTACCCGGTCATCAGCCTCCTCACGGAGCAGCAGGGGGTGCGGGACAAGGGCGGTACCATGCGCCTGGGCAGCTACCCCTGTCACCCCGTGCCGGGAACCCGCGTCTACGCGGCCTACGGCGAGGAGGTGGTCATCGAGCGGCACCGCCACCGCTACGAGTTCAACAACTGCTTCCGCGAGGACCTGGCCCGGGTGGGCCTGGTGGCCAGCGGCCTCTCGCCGGACGGAGAGCTGGTGGAGATCTGCGAGATACAGGACCACCCCTTCATGGTGGGAACTCAGTTCCACCCTGAGTTCCGCTCCCGTCCCAACCGGCCACACCCGCTGTTCCGGGACTTTCTGGCGGCGGCCATCGCGACGGAGCCCGGCGGAGTTGCGGAGCGCGGCGCGGGCAGCGTCACCGCCCGGGCACGCGGCCTCGCCGAAGGGCAGGTCCGGCCGGCCTGACCGCACCGGTGGAACGCTTTTAGGGGTAGTGGAGACTTCCCCTGGCCGATGGAAGCGGATACAGTCACTTGACAGAGCTGGAGGTTCTTCGGGCCGGGCCTCAGGGCGAGGTCTGAGCAGCCAGCCGAGGTCTGCCGATAATCCCACTGGAAGATGGCTGAAATGCGTATCTTCTTGGATACCGCCAACATAGATGAGATCCGGGAGGCGGCCCGCCTGGGCATCCTGTCCGGTGCGACCACCAACCCCACGCTCATGGCCAAGGAGAGCGGCGTCGCGTACCGGGACCGGGTGGTGGAGATCTGCGAGGTAGTGAAGGGGCCTGTCTCGGCGGAGTGCATCGCGCGCGATGCGCCCGGCCTCGTGGAGGAGGCCCGCGCCGTCGCTGCCTGGCACGAGCACGTGGTGGTGAAGATACCGTGCGACGCCGCCGGTCTCGAGGCTACCTCCCTCCTTTCGAAGGAAAGCGTGCGCGTTAACATGACGCTGGTCTTCTCTGTGAACCAGGCGCTCCTGGCGGCCCTCGCCGGGGCGACCTACGTCAGCCCCTTCGTGGGACGCCTGGACGACGCCGGCCACGACGGGATGGAAGTGGTAAGGGAAGCGGTGGAGATCTTTGACCGCTACCACCTGCCGGCCCAGGTGCTGGCGGCCAGCCTGCGTCATCCACGGCACGTGGTGGCTGCGGCCAGGGCCGGTGCGCACATCGCCACTCTGCCCTACGCCGTCCTCAAGGCCATGATCAAGCACCCGCTGACTGACATGGGCATCGAGCGCTTTCTGGCCGATGCCCGTCGCTACACGGAGGTGTGATTTTTCCATCGGTGGGAGTCCCAAAGGGCTTGCATTCGGCGCGCGGACTGGTCTAGGATTATCATACTAGCTGCGAAGGACGGCGTGGACTTGCGCTGAGGCGGGCCCCATCTCCCAACGCCGTGTGACTTCCCCGAACTGCTTGTGCAAATCTGCTTCGACACTCCAAGCTGTGGGTGACTACCCAAGTGAACATAGCTGAACTAGAAACCAAGACACGTGAAGACCTGATGGACCTCGCAAAGGAGCTGGGCGTCTCCGGCTTCAGCGGCCTGAGGAAGCAGGACCTCGTCTACAGGCTCCTTCAGGCTCAGGCTGAGAAGGAGGGGAACCTGTTCTCCGGTGGCGTCCTGGAGATGGTGGATGACGGCTACGGCTTCCTGCGGGGGGAGAGCCTGCTGCCGGGCCTCAACGACGTGTACGTCTCCCAGTCTCAGATTCGCCGCTTTGCTCTGCGCACCGGCGACTACGTCACCGGCCAGGTACGACCGCCCAAGGACAGCGAGAAGTACTATGGTCTGCTGCGGGTGGAGGCCGTCAACGGCCTGGATCCGGAGGAGGCCAAACAGCGCCCCTACTTCGCAAACCTCACGGCCATCTTCCCCAACCGGCTCCTGGACGTCGAGTTCGACCCTGCCAATCTCTCCACCCGCGTCATCAACCTTCTGTCACCCATTGGTCGGGGGCAGCGCGGCCTCATCGTCTCACCCCCCAAGGCCGGCAAGACCTTCCTCCTCAAGGCCATCGCCAACGGCATCAGCCACAACTACGATGACATCCACATCATGGTGGCCCTCATCGGCGAGCGCCCGGAGGAAGTGACGGACATGATCCGCTCCGTCGAGGGGGAGGTCATCGCCTCTACCTTCGATGAGCCGGTAGAGGACCACACGCGTGTGGCGGAGATTGCCCTGGACAGGGCCAAGCGGCTGGTCGAAAGCGGCAAGGACGTGATAATCCTGATGGACAGCATCACTCGCCTTACCCGCGCCTACAACCTGGCCATGCCGCCCAGCGGTCGCACCCTCACCGGCGGCATCGATCCCGTCGCGCTCTACCCGGCCAAGCGCTTCTTTGGAGCGGCGCGCAACACCGAAGAGGGCGGCAGTCTGACGATCATTGCCACCTGCCTTATCGATACGGGCAGTCGAATGGACGAGGTCATCTACGAGGAGTTCAAGGGCACGGGCAACATGGAGCTCCTCCTAGACCGGCGGCTGGCCGAAAGGCGCATCTTCCCGTCTATCGACATTCACCGCAGCAGCACCCGCCGCGAGGAACTGCTACTGCCCGACGACACCCTCAAGCAGATCTGGCTGGTGCGCCGCATGATGGCAGCGATCGGCTCCAACTCTCCCAACCCTACAGAGGCGACCGAGCGCCTCTTGGAGCGCATCGCCCGCTCACAGACCAATGAGGAGTTCCTGGCTAACCTCAAGCAGGAGGTGTGAGCCGCAACCCCGAGGGGCGTGAAGGCCCGGTCTCGTGGGCCTCGCGGTATTGGATCAAGAGATTCGGTTGGACAGACTTGACAGCGTGAGGTAGAATAGCTGGGTGTGTTTGCCGGGCGGGGTGCGAGCACAGAACCGTGTGGTTGCGAGACGGAGGTCTCGCTAGAGTAGGAGGCTCGGAGGATTAGAGGCACGCTCAACCGGCGTTCTTCTGCACGCCTGCAGAGAGCGCTCGGGAGAGGGCCAGCGAAACCCTCCCCCGCAGCTCTAGCCCACGTCCAGGGAAAGCGCAGACCTTTCATACATGGTCTTATCCTGTTACTGATCCTAGGTTCTGCCTTCTACACAGCGTTTTCCCCTGCTCATCTGTTCTCCTCTCATCATCTTGCTGCTGATCCTATGGCTGGCCTGTCTCTGCCCGGTGTGGCGGCAGGCGTGCCCGAGGACTTCAACCCGGTCCGTGTGTCGCAGGCGCCGGGTGAGGACGCCGAGCCACCTACGGAGGTGGACCAACTGGCACAGCGGCTGGCGGGCCCGCCCTCCGACGATCAGCCTGAGGAGCCGGTCATCCGCGTCTTTGCCGCCGGCGTCACCCCCAAGCGGAGAGTCACGCCCGAGCCTGAAGTGATGCCAGCCATCGCCGAGCAGGAAGCCACGGCCGCCACGCCCGAACCCGAAGTGACGCCGGTCACTCCCGAGCCGCAAGCGACGCCCCCGGCGGCTGCCCCGGAGCCGCTGCCGCTCTTCACCATCTATGAGGTGCAGCCCGGCGACACGGTGAGCAGCATTGCCGCCCAGCTTGGCCTCCAGCCGGAGTCTATTGTCTGGAACAACGTGGAGATAAGCGACCAGGACGTCCTGGCGGTGGGGCAGCTCCTGCGCATCCCAGCCCTGGACGGCGTCATCCACGAGGTAAGGCTGGGGGACACCCTGGTCGACATCGCTGCCCGTTACGGCGTTGACTTGAGCGCCGTCACCTCCTTCGCCTCCAACGGGATCGAAACGCCGGACGATATTCAGGAGATGCAGCTAGTGCTCGTGCCGGGCGGGACAGTGCCGCCGCCACCGGAGCCCGAACCGGTCGCGGTGCCGGAAGAGCCCTCGCAGCCCCCCGAAGGCGACGTGGCCGCGGTGCCGGAAGAGGCAGAGGCGCCGACAGTACCCTTCACTCCCTCCGCCGGGCTGATCTGGCCCGTGAGCGGGCCCATCTCCAGCTACATGGACGCATCTCATCCCCTGGGCATCGACATCGATCTGTACAACAACCCGAACGCGCCCGTGCAGGCTGCCACCTCCGGAGTCGTTACCTTCGCCGGCGGCGACCCCTGCTGTTCCTACGGGCTCTACGTCGTCGTCGTCAGCCCTGACGGGATCGAGACCCTCTATGCGCACCTGAGCAGCACCAACGTTGTCCAGGGCCAGCAGGTGGCACAGGGCGATGTCGTTGGCTACGCGGGCTGCACCGGGTACTGCACCGGCAGCCACCTCCACTTCGAGGTCATCGACAACGGCGTCCGCCAGGACCCGCTGAGCTACCTACCTTAGCCCCCGTAGAGAGCGGAGACAATCCGAAGGCCAGGCCCAGCCTGGCTTTCACGTTCCTTGGCTTTGACGCTGGTGTTCCCTGTCGGCCCGCCTGTCCGCGGCCTGCGCTATCGCTTGTAGTCCAGAACAGCCACCTGGGTCTCGTGGGGGAGACTGCTGTGCCTGACCGATAGGCGGGGCTCAGGGGCTAGCGTGGGAGAGGTGCCCATCTCCTTCAGGAAGCGGTCCAGAGTGTCGAGCTGACGGGTGGTGGCCGGCGTCGCGTAGTGCATGGGGATGACCAGCTTGGGCTCCAGAAGGCTGGCGACCTCGGCCGCGGCGGCGGCGTCCAGGGTGCTACCCCCGCCGACAGGCACCAGCAGAATGTCGACGTCCCCCATGTCCTCCACCTGTTCCGGCGTTGGCAGGTGACCCAGGTCGCCCAGGTGGCACAGGCGCATGTTCTCTGCCTCCATGGCGAAGGCCGTGTTCATGCCCCGCTGGGCGCCACGCTGGTTATCGTGATAGGTGCGGACGCCAGTGATGAGGACGCCCGCGATCTCGTACTCGCCGGGGCCGCGCACCACCCGCGGGGAGCCGGCTACCCCCTCTACCGCATTGTGGCCCTCGTGCTCGTGGCTCACCGTCACAATGTCGGCTGTAGGGCGCCCCATGCTGTAGCCGGTGCTCTTCGGACAGGGGTCGGCAATGATCGCGGCCTCACGGGTGCGCAGCCGAAAGCAGGAATGGCCCAACCAGACGATCTCCATCGCTGCCTCCCAAGATACCTCTCACCATGCTATCGAGCCAGGGCCCTATGGTCACGACCCCTGCTCACCCCGCCAGCACCAGGATGAGTCAGCCGTGATGGCCTCCCGGGCCGACGGAGTAGGTGACATCTATCGCGCTAGGAGACGGCCGCTAACGCGCATGCGGGAGGTGAGGCGGCGAAATGGAGGGCGCCTCCGAGGCAACCAGAGCGGTGCCCTCGATGGGCAGCGAGCCTGCCTGCCGGACAGCGGGGCCTACCGGCGCCCACTCCAGGATCATGGCACCCCACGCGAGGCCGCCACCGAAGCTGGCCAGGGCAACGCGTTGCCCCTCTCGGACGCGGCCCTCCTCCCAGGCCTCGCAAAGGGCTATTGGTATGGAAGCCGACGAGGTGTTTCCGTAGCGCTGGATGTTGATCATCATCTTCTCGGGAGGGATGCCCAGGGCGCGGGCGGCAGCGTTGATGATGCGCAGGTTCGCCTGATGGGGCACGAAGAGGTCGACGTCCTGGGGCGAGAGGCCGGCGACCTTCAGAGCCTCCCGCACCGCCTCCTCGATGGCGCTGACGGCGAACTTGAAGACAGGCCGGCCGTCCATGAAGATGTGGAAGCCGCCCACCCGTGCGTCAGGGCGGCCGCAGGGCCCTGCAGCGTTCAGCAGGTCGGCGCCGCCACCGTCGCTGCGGAGGACAACGCCCAGCGGCCCGCCGCGCTCGGCGGCCTCCAGCACCAGGGCGCCAGCCCCGTCTCCAAAGAGGACGCAGGTGCCGCGGTCGCTCCAGTCGACGATGCGGGAGACAACCTCCGTGCCCACCACGAGCACGCGTCCACAGGCGCCGGTGGCGATGAACTGGGAGCCGGTGGCCAGGGCGGCCAGGAAGCCGGTGCAGGCGGCGTTGATGTCGAAGGCGCCGGCCCGGCGGGCGTTCAGCCCGTCCTGGATGAGGCAGGCGACGGCAGGGAAAAGACCGTCCGGGGTGGTGGTGGCGGCCAGGATCAGGTCGAGGCTGTCGGGCTCCACGCCGGCCATCGACATAGCGCGGCGGGCGGCCTCAAGCCCCATGGTGCTGGCCGTCTCGTGATCGGCGGCCAGGCGTCGCTCGCGGATGCCGGTGCGCTCCCGGATCCACTCATCCGAGGTGTCGACAGTGCGAGCGAGCTCCTCGTTGGTGAGGACTCGCTCCGGCACGTACTTACCCAGGCCGGCTATCCTGACGGCGGGCATGCGTCCCTGGCTTACGGTGCTCCTTGAGCGGACTTGCGTGGAGTATAGCACGGGAGGATGGGCGAGGCCAGGGCAGGGCCCCTAATCCGTGAATAGGGCCGGTCGCGGCAGCGAACAGCGGTTGGGCCGGGGTGTTAGGCAGCCCGCTCGGTTGACGGCGGGCGGGCCAGCCGGTTGCGAGGGCTCCAGACGGCCCGCTGGCCGGTGGTTTTTCACCACCAGGGGAAGCTCCGCCCCGGGCTGCCGGTCGCGACGGGAAGGGGCAGCGATCAGGGAGCGGGCCAGGCGGGTGCAGCGAGCCTCCGGCGACCGGGGACCACCACCGCCTGCCAGGCCCGGGTGGCCAGCCGCACCAGTTGCCGGCGGGCGTGGTGCACCACCCGCCCGAACTGGGTGAAGACGGCGAACCGCAACCGCTTGGGGCGGGCGTTCCGGTACTGGGGGTCCAGCGCCGCCGCCTTCAGCAACTCCAGCAGGTTGAAGGTGAGCACCTGCAGCCGCAGCCAGGCGGCGTTGGCCCCGAAGCGGCCGCTGGGGTACACCCCTGCCGCCAGTTCATCCTTGAGCACCCGGTGCACCTGCTCAATGGTCCCCGCTTTGCCCCGGTGCCACTCCAGCAGACGCTGGCCCTCCTCCTCCCAGTCGTTGGTCACCACGGCGAAGTGCTTGACCGTGGTTCCGTCTCCGAACAGCACTCCCTGGGGCGTGCGGATGCGGATGGCCAGGTAGCGGTAGGGCCGGCTGTCCCGCCGCTCCGGCACCCGAGTGGGCACGAACGGCACCTCCGCCCACTCCCGCACGAACCCGTCCGGCTCGTCCGCCCAGAACTGCCAGGCAGCCGGCGGCAGGTCAACGATGGCCGCCCGCAGTTGGGGGCTCAGGTCGGCGCTCACCGTGAACCGCCACCTCCGCTGGTCCCAGTGGTCCAACACCGCCTGCTCGTAGGCTGCCGCATCGGACCGCACCTGCACCTGCCACTCCCTCGCCGGCAAGCTGTCGTAGGCCGCGTCCACCAGCTCCCGGATGTTGCGGGAGGCGGGGACGTTCCCGTCCCGGAACTCATCGGCCAGTACCAGCCCCGTCTCTGCCCACTGCACCAGCAGCGGCTGGTAGCCGCGGAAGCCCTCGTAGGTGGCCAGCGCCGTCCGCTTGGCCGACTCCACCAGGTGGGCGTCCACGTCCAGTGTCACCACCGACTCCGGCTGCTGCGTCGCCGCGTAGGCACGCACGGAATGCCGCACCACCGCCCGCAGACCGGCCAGCCAGCGCGACTCCGGCGGGATGAAGCTCCCCTGCTGGTCGCGCCGCCACCAGCGCCTCCTCGTGGAAGCGGTCCAGCCACTGCCGCGCCGTCGGCGCCGACGGCAACGTGTACCCCACCAGCGCCCGTAACCCGTAGTCTCGCCGCAGCCCGTCGAAGTCGTCGATGCAGTCGCCACCCAGCGCCGACAGCAGCACGAACGATTCCACCATCTGGTCCTGGCCCAGCCCCTTGGCCGACTTCTTAGGTGGCAGGTACTTGTTGGCTGCCGCCATCACGCCGCAGCGGCGTCCCAACTCCACGAGCAGGGCCACCCCGGCATGGGGCGTCACCTCCTCGGTCAATCCGCCCGCCAGGTCGATGTCCAGGGCGTTGGGCAAGGGTCTCCGCACCGCTGCACCTCCTTGTGCCTTCGATGCGGAGTTTGCACCCGTTGGGTGCGCGCCGTAAAGCTGGATTCACGGATTAGGGAGGGCGCGGCCCCCTTGACAAGGATCGGGGTCGGTGATAAATTCTAAGCGCCATTAGCACTCTCATGGTTAGAGTGCTAATGAGACAGAGAGGCCTCCGGCCTTCTGTAGGGACCGTCGGGGTTTTGGAGGCCAGCTATGCTAACGGAGCGTCGCTCTCGAATCCTGCGCCTCGTCGTTGAGGAGTACGTGGAATCGGCGGTGCCGGTGGGCTCCGAGGCCATCGTGCGCAAGTACCGCCTGCCCGTCTCCCCCGCCACTATTCGCAACGAGATGGCGAGGCTGGAAGAGGAAGGGTACGTCACGCATCCCTACACCTCGGCCGGCCGCGTCCCCTCCGACAAGGGCTATCGCTGCTACGTCGAGAGCCTGATGGAGGAGCGGGACCTCACGCAGGAAGAGAAGGAGACCATTCGCCACCAGTTCCACCAGGCCGGTCGCGAGCTGGAGGCGTGGGTCCACCTGGCGGCGGCCGTCCTCGCCCAGGCGGCGCGCAACATGGCGGTGGTCACCACGCCGCGCTCGCCGCACTGCCGCCTCAAGCATATAGAGCTCGTGAGCCTACGCGACCTCGCGGTCCTGCTGGTTCTGGTGCTCCGCGACGGGCGCCTCATACAACAGGTGCTGACCCTGTCGGAAGCGCTGAGCCAGGGTGAGCTCACCATCACAGCTCACAGACTGACGGACCTCTATCAGGGGCTGACGGAATCTCAGATCGAGAGCAAGGCAGTGGAGCTCTCGGACCTGGAGTCACCGGTCACAGACGAGGTCCGGGCCCTCATGGCCGCCGAAGACGAGGGACGGTACGACGAGGCCTGTCTGGAGGGGATGCCCCTGGTGCTCGGCCAGCCCGAGTTCTCCAGCGCCGAAAAGATGCTGGACCTGCTGGCGGTGCTCGACCAGTACAGCCTAACCCGTACGCTACCACTGCGGACCCTGGCCGGCGAAGGCGTCACCGTCGTCATCGGCCGCGAGAACCGGGAGGACGCCCTGCAAGAGTGCAGCCTGCTGGTGGCTCGCTACGGCGTGCCGGGCGCCCTCAGCGGCGCCCTGGCGGTGCTGGGGCCGACGCGGATGCGCTACCCCCGCACCATTTCGACCGTGCGCTACCTCGGGACGCTGATGAGCGAGCTGGTGGGCCAGTATGCGTGACGCGAACCAGCCACGCCTTGTCCCCACTGTGTGACTGATGCCATGACTGACAAAGAGAAGGAAGAGGAGCAGATCGTCGACCGGCGGGCCTCCTCACGCATGGGCGATGACGCCTCCGGCGAGGCCGCTGTCGAAGAGGCCGAGGATATCGAGACCCTGAAGGCGCGCCTGGAGGAGGAGAGGTCAAAGGCGGAGTCCTACCTGGCCAACTGGCAGCGGGCCGCCGCCGACTACCAGAACCTGAAGCGCCGGGCGGAGAAGGAGCGCGAGGAGCACGGCCGCCTCGCCACGGCCGCCCTCGTCATCAACATCCTGCCCCTGCTGGACGACCTCGAGCGGGCGCTCCAAAGCGTCGATATCCGCCTGGCGGGCCTGACCTGGGTGGACGGCATCCGGCTCATCTATCGCAAGTTCCAGGCCCTCATGGAGGCCGCCGGCGTCAGCGAGATCAAGGCGGAGGGCGAGACCTTCGACCCCAACCTCCACGAGGCCGTCATGTACGGCGAGGGCGAGGAGGGCAAGGTCGTGTCCGAGGTCCAGAAGGGCTACCGCCTCGGCGACCGCGTCATCCGCCCCGCCATGGTCGTCGTGGGGAAGAAGGCGGAGGAGGCCGGCGAGGAGCCGGAAACGGGGGAGGAGAGGGGGCCTGCGGGATGAATCCCGCAGCTTCTCGCGAAGCCGCCGGTTTCAACCGGCGGGCCGTCTTGCAGCCGCTCCATCCAGAATGCGCGGGTCAGGGAGTATCAAACGATGGACGAGAAGTTGAGGGCCTTGGAAGAAAAAGAAACGCGTGCCCGTCAGGAGTTTGAGGAATCCTGGCAAGGGCACCATTGGAAGCTGCTGCCGTCTGCCAAGACTGACGAGCTGTTCAGGGCAAACATGCACCCTGAATTCAGGCAAGTGAAGGGACTTCTGGACAGCAAGGAGAGAGCTTACAGGCAGGGTCAACGAGAGCGTGAAGCCTACGAGCGTCTCCTTGGGTCGCCGTAGACCTTTGGGCGTGGGTTGGACGGGCCTGCGGGTTGATGGTCATGAACAGCATAACTCAACATGAGGCAGGGCTGAAGCCCTGCAGCTACGGAGGAGAAGACGCGGGGGAGTCCAGAGGGGACAGAGCCCCCTTTGCCGGGGTCGTGCAGGGGTGTCCCCTGCAACCCATTTCTGTTCTTTGCCAAAAGAACGCTTATTCGCCGGGTAGCACCCGTTGGAGCGGGACACGGGCTTCGGCAGCAAGAGCCCGCCGGGCTGGCGAGAGTATGTTCGGGGGGAGGTGGCCACATGGTCACAACGCGCGAGACGCAGGTAGCGGCAAGGTCCATCGTCCGCATACAAGATAGCAAACTCCTGGTTGAGAACTTGGTCATCGACGACCGCGAGGTGGTGGAGTACCTCGCTGCTGTTGACGACTTGGCCGCTGCCGTTGAGGAAGCCCTGCGCGTAGGCGTGCGGGTACTCGAGATTGCAGTAACGAGCGGCGACGTTCAGATGGTCAAACGCGAGTTTGACGCCATGACGACCGCCGTACAGACGAATGTGGACAAGCTGCTCCAGGGTGCCAAAGACACTCTCACCGAGCGGCTGACCAAGTTCGGCACCGAAGACCTCAAGAAGTCGCTTGATGGCCACCGCCAGGAGTTGAATAGCGAACTGGTGAAGTTGTTCGGTCCAGACTCCGCGAGCTCAGTCCAAAGGCAAATCGACAAGCTCCTAGAGCAGCAAGCCAAGCTGTACAAGCAAGGTCTCGCGGCGGTGCTCGAGCAAACAGACGACCCTGAGAACCCTCTCGCCAAGCTGCGTGAGGAACTGAAGAGAAAAGCCGACGAGACGGTAAAGGAGATACGCGAGCTGCGCGACAAAGTGCTTGAGGTCGTCGGCCAGGCAAAGGGGACGGCTGCTGAGAGGGAGAAGGGGACGGCCAAGGGACGCACCTACCAGGAACTGGTATTCGAGCGTGTCTCGGAGATCGCTCGGCACTTCGGGGACACCGCGCTCTACGTAGCCGACCAGGCTGGCTTGAAGGGCCAGTCGAAAGCTGGAGATGTGCTTGTCGAGATAAACCCTCAGGAGTCGAGCAATAGCGCTCTCCAGGTCGCTTTTGAGGCGAAGAATCAGGCCGGCATCAGCATTCCCAGGCTCCTGAAGGAACTCGAGGAAGCCAAGGAGAACCGTGCGGCTGCTTCCGCGGTGGCAGTTTTCAGCAGCACTGCTATCGTTCCGCCGGGCGTCGGCCTTTGGCGTGACTATCCCGCGCGTCGGTTCGTGTGCGTGCTTGACAGTGAAGCTCCTGAATCCGTCATGCTCGAGTTCACGTACAGGTGCGCTCGCTTTGAGGCACTTCGCGCCATAGCACCCGTGGAACGTAGACTGGATGTTGCCGCCATTAGGGGCGTTATCCAGTCTATACGCACGCGTGTGGGAGCCCTCCAACAAATGAAAACCAAGCTGACCGGAGCTTCAGGCGCGATAGAAGAAGTGCAACACCTGATCGATGACCATCGCCAGGGGGTCCGACACGACCTTGAAGAGTTCGATCGCCTTCTGGCCGTAGGGGGCGAGGATTCTGCAGAAGAGTCGAGTTAGGTGTCCAGAGGGTACGACCATGCAAGGCTACGTGCGGATCTACGATTCTGACTACTCCTTGGGCGACTCCCAGGAGTGTCCCCGCTGCGGCCGCGGGCACATGTGTAGGCCACACCGTTACGTGTATCGCAAGTGGTATGAGAACTACCGAGCGAAGATGCTAGACAAGGCTAGCCGCTATCCGGATCTCTTCCCAGCGGCGGATTGGCGGGAGCCGGCTTAGCCGTCCCGAGGAGCATTCATCATGGCTAAAGTAATCGGAATTGACCTGGGCACCACCAATAGCTGCATGGCAGTGATGGAGGCCGGCGAGCCCGTCGTCATCCCCAACAGCGAGGGCGGGCGCACCACCCCCTCCGTCATCGCCGTCAGCAAGTCGGGCGAGCGTCTGGCGGGCCAGGTGGCCAAGCGGCAGGCCATCACCAACCCCGAGAACACCATCTTCAGCATCAAGCGCCTCATGGGCCGCCGCTTCTCGGATGAGGTGGTGCAGCGGGACGTCAAGATCCTGCCCTTCAAGATCGACGCTGCCGAGAACGGCGATGCCCGCGTCAACATGGGCGGCCGCCCCTACTCGGCCCCCGAGATCTCGGCCATGATCCTCCAGAAGATGAAGACCGACGCCGAGGCCTACCTGGGGGAGCCGGTCACCGAGGCCGTCATCACCGTCCCCGCCTACTTCAACGATAGCCAGCGCTCGGCGACCAAGGACGCCGGCAAGATCGCCGGGCTGGAGGTGCTGCGCATCATCAACGAGCCCACGGCGGCCTCGCTGGCCTACGGGCTGGACAAGAAGGGCGAGGAGACCATCGCCGTCTTCGACCTGGGCGGCGGTACCTTCGACATCTCCATCCTGGAGATCGGCGAGGGCACCTTCCAGGTCAAGTCCACGAACGGCGATACGCACCTGGGCGGCGACGACTTCGACCAGCGGGTCATGGACTGGCTGGTAGACGAGTTCAAGCGCGACCAGGGCATCGACCTGCGGCAGGACCGCATGGCCCTCCAGCGCCTCAAGGAGGCGGCGGAGAAGGCAAAGGTGGAGCTCTCCACCGTCATACAGACCGACATCAACCTGCCCTTCATCACCGCCGACGCCTCCGGCCCCAAGCACATGAACATCACCCTTAGCCGCTCCAAGCTGGAGCAGCTCGTCGGCGACCTGGTGGAGAAGACCCTGGGGCCCTGCCAGCAGGCCCTGTCCGACGCTGGCATCACCGCTGCCCAGGTAGACGAGGTCGTGATGGTCGGCGGCCAGATCCGTATGCCGCTGGTGCACGAGAAGGTGCGCCAGTTCTTCGGCAAGGAGCCCCACAAGGGGGTCAATCCCGATGAGGTGGTGGCTGTCGGCGCCGCGATCCAGGCCGGCGTCCTCAAGGGCGACGTGCGGGACGTCCTCCTGCTGGATGTCACGCCTCTGACCCTGGGCATCGAGACCCTGGGCGGCGTCATGACGCCTCTCATCCAGCGCAACACCACGATTCCTACCGCCAAGAGCCAGATCTTCAGCACGGCGGCCGACAACCAGCCCAGCGTGGAGATCCACGTCCTCCAGGGCGAGCGCAGCATGGCCAGCGACAACAAGTCGCTGGGGCGGTTCATGCTCGATGGCATCCTGCCGGCGCCACGGGGTATCCCCCAGATCGAGGTCACCTTCGACCTCGATGCGAACGGCATTCTGAATGTCAGCGCCCAGGATAAGGCCACCGGCCGCGAGCAGAAGATCACGATCACAGCCGGATCCGGCCTCTCCAAGGAGGAGGTGGAGCGCCTGCGGCAGGAGGCAGAGCTCCACGGCGAGGAGGACCGCCGCCGCCGTGAGGAGATCGAGCTCCGCAACCAGGCCGATAGCATGGCCTACATGGCGGAGAAGACCCTCCGCGAGCAGGCCGACAAGGTGCCCGCGGAGCTCAAGGGCGAGGTGGAGGCCAAGGTGAAAGCCGTCCGCGATTCCCTCCAGGGGACGGACACGGAGGCCGTACGGCGCGCGATGGGCGAGCTAAGCGACACGATGCAGAAGATCGGGGCGGCCGTCTACGGCCAGGCCGGCGGCCCGCCGCCCGGTGCCGAGGGCGAGGGCGGCCCCGAGGCCCCGTCCGGCGGCGCCGAGGAGGGGACGGTGGAGGGGGAGTTCCGGGAGGTGTAGAGCCGAGTGCGGAAGTGGCCGGCGGGGGAAGGATCTCCCTCCCATGCCACGGACGGATGCATGTGCAGAGCCGCAGTATCGAAGGGGGCTTGTGGGCCCCCTTCGTTTGCCTCAGGTAGTCCTGCCGGGGTAGCGGGTAGCCCGTCCTCTCTTGGACGCTGGCTCCGGGCCACCCATATAATGGTGGCGCAGCCGTGAGTAGGCCACACACCGAGCCGCCTTCCGCTGGAGCGACGCCGCAACGCATCGACATGGACCGGCGACGGTCGCACTACTTGCCCTCCAAGCGCTGGCGCTGATGCCCTCCCAGGAATCGCCTCTCCCCACCCCCCACCTCTCGCTGGTGATCCCTGCCTACAACGAAGAGACCCGCCTGCTGCCCTCGCTGCAACGCGTCGATGCGTACCTGTCGGCGCAACCCTACGTCAGCGAGCTCTTGGTGGTCGACGACGGCAGTAGGGACCGCACCGCCGAGCTGGTGCACAGCTTCGCGCCGTCGGCGCCGGACCGGGTGCGCGTGCGCCTCCTGGCCCACCAGAGCAATCGCGGCAAAGGGGCGGCGGTGCGCAGCGGCTGTCTGGCGGCGGAAGGGGAGTACGTGGCCTTCACCGACATGGACCTGGCGGTGCCGGTGGAGGAGGTGGGACGGGTGCTGGAGCGCCTGGAGGCAGGCGCCGACGTGGCGGTGGGGACGCGCCTCCACCCGGGCGGGCGGGACATGCGCAGCAGCCAGCCCCCCTTGCGACGCCTGGCGGGTCGCCTCTTCGTGCTAGCGAGGCGGCTCGTGGCCCTGCCTGAGCTCCACGACACGCAGTGCCCTCTCAAGGGCTTCTGCCGCCGGGCGGCGCAGCGCCTGTTCGCCGCTCAGCGCCTCTGCGGCTGGGCCTTTGATGTGGAGATCCTCTACCTGGCAAAGCGATGGGGCCTACGGGTGGAGGAGGTGCCGGTGCATTGGGACCACGTCGCTGGCTCGCGGCTGGGCCTGCGGCCCGGCGTGGCGGCACAGGTGCTCTGGGATCTCCTGCGTCTGCGCCTGTTGCACCGGAAGGACTAGCAGGCCGCGATATCGCTTGACGATTGCGCATTCGTCTAATTCATGCTACTCTGGTGCCGTCATGCCCGAGACAGGACAGCAAGGCATGGGCACAGGGGTTTCCGTGATCCACCGCGACGTGATGGAGTTGGTGAGGCAGGGGCTTATCGACACCGCCGTGGCGTCGAGGGTGGCGGAGACGTTCAAAGTCCTGGGTGACACTACCCGCGTGCGCATCATCCGCGCTCTCTCGCTGGCCGAGCTCTGCACATGCGACCTTGCGGCCCTGCTGGGCATAAGCGAGCCTACGGTCTCGCATCATCTGCGCACGCTGCGACAGATGAGTATCGTGAGGTTTCGGCGCCAGGGACGCCTGGTCTACTACGCGCTGGACGACGAGCACATCCACCACCTCTTTGACGACTCCCTGAAGCACGCCACGGAGCCGTGATGCAGAATCATCGGGAATCACGTCACGCTAGCCAGAGGGCCCTGACCGCCGCCTTCTGTATCACCGCTTCCTTGCTCGTAGCTGAGGTTGTCGGCGGCATCCTCACCAACAGCCTGGCGCTGCTAGCCGACGCCGGCCACATGGTCTCGGACGTGGGCGCCTTGGGCCTCAGTATGTTCGCCATCTGGATAGCCATGAGGCCAGCGACTGCCACGAAGACATACGGCTTCCATCGGGTCGAGATCCTGGCGGCCCTGGCCAACGGCGCCACCCTCGTCCTCATTGCCCTGTACATCTTCTGGGAGGCCGCCCAGCGCTTGCAGGAGCCTCCTGATGTTCGCAGCCTACCCATGCTGGTGGTGGCAGCGGCCGGACTGGCGGCCAACGTGGCCACCGGAGCCATACTCTACCGCCACACCGGGCGGAGCCTGAACGTGAGGGGGGCCTACCTCCATGTGTGGGGCGACACCCTGGGGTCGGTGGGCGCCATCTCGGCCGGTATCGTCATGCTCACCACGGGTTGGTATCTGGCCGACCCAGTTGTCAGCGTGCTCATTGGCGGTCTCATCCTGTTCAGCTCCTGGCGGCTCCTGCGCGATTCGCTGGGGGTACTCCTAGAGACCGTCCCGCCGCACCTAGACGTCAGTCAGCTTGAAGAAGCTCTGAAGGCGGTGCCGGGCGTGGCGGGCGTTCACGACCTCCATGTCTGGACTCTCACCTCAGGGTGGGTCGCCCTCAGCGCTCACTGCGAACTGGACGGTCAGCGGGACACCGATGCCATCCTGGAGGAGCTGTGCGGCATGCTGCACCACCGCTTCGACATCCAACACGTCACCATCCAGCCGGAGTTGCGGAACCTGCATGCACGGGCATCGAACCATTCCCTGCCCCGCTGCACAAGTGAGGCGGGCGACGAGCACCACGGAAGGGCTTCTTCGGCGTTGGTGCACAGAGCCGGTCCCCGCCAATGGCGCGAAGAGAACCGCGCACCGGACAGGGAATGATCTCCGCGCCCTCAGGAATCTGCCCACCTCCCGCAGGAGTTTGACCCCCTCTGTGGGCGGATGATACAATTCCGATTGCCAGGGCGCGGCGTGAAGGACGGCCAGCGGCCGCCAGGGATAGGGCCCTGCCCGCCCCCAAAGACCGGCCTTCCTGCCTGAACCGACAGTTGGGGCTGCCTCTGGGCAGGAGAATAGGTTGCATACAGGCCTCCGGGAATCCTGTGGCATCTTCGGGGTCTATGCTCCTGGAGAGGATGTCGCCAGGATTTCTTTCTTTGGACTCTACGCTCTACAGCATCGGGGCCAGGAGAGTGCGGGGATAGCCACCGCCGACGGGCGTGGCATTCACCTTCGGACCGGTATGGGCCTGGTGGCCCAGGCCTTTGACGAGGAGGACTTGGGCTATCTCCCCGGCAGCATCGCCATCGGCCACACGCGCTATTCCACGACCGGCTCCAGCCGCATCCACAATGCGCAGCCCATCCAGGTGGAAGGCCCGGATGGGCCCCTCGCGCTGGGCCACAACGGCAACATCGTCAACGCCAGCACGGTGCGGGCCGACCTGGAGGAGCAAGGGCAGCAGTTCGTGACCGCTACCGACTCGGAGGTCATCGCGCGAGCGCTGGCCACCGCTCCCGGCAGCGACTGGGGGGAGCGCTTTGCCTATCTGGCGCGCCGGCTGCGTGGGGCCTACTGCCTAGTGGTCCTGACGCCCACCTCCCTCATGGCCGTTCGTGATCCCGTGGGGGTGCGGCCCTTGTGCCTGGGGTCTCTGAACGGCGGCTGGGTAGTAGCTTCGGAGACGTGCGCCCTCGACCACCTAGGCGCCGCCTTCCTGCGAGAGGTGGAACCGGGCGAGGCCATCGTCATCGACAGCGACGGTCTCCACAGCTACCGGGCCATGGAGAGCCCGCGCGACGCCTTCTGCATCTTCGAGTACATCTACTTCGCCCGACCGGACAGCGTCATACGCGGCAAGCTCCTCTACCCGGTGCGCATGGCCATGGGCGCCGAACTGGCCCGCGAGCACCCCGTGGATGCCGACGTCGTCATCGGGGTGCCGGACTCAGCAACGGCGGCGGCTGTCGGCTACTCGCAGGAGTCGGGCATTCCGTTCGTCGAGGGCCTGGTCAAGAACCGCTACGTTGGCCGCACCTTCATCATGCCCGACCAGCGCATCCGGGATATAGGCGTGCGCCTGAAGTTCAACCCCCTGCGCGACCTGCTGGAGGGGCGCCGCGTGGTGGTGGTGGACGACAGCATCGTGCGGGGGACGACAACGCCACGGGTGGTAGAGATGCTGCGCCGGGCCGGCGCCCGCGAGGTCCACATGCGCATCACGGCGCCCCCCATTACCCACCCATGCTTCTTCGGGGTGGATATGGCCAGCCGCTGGGAACTCATCGCCTCCGAGAAGACGGTTGAGGAGATCCGGTGCCACATCGGGGCCGACAGCCTGGGCTACCTGAGCCGGGAGGGGCTCGTGAAGGCGGTGGGCCAGCCCCGCGAGAGCTTCTGCATGGCCTGCTTCAGCGGCGACTACCCCATGTCAGTGCCCATTCAGATGGACAAGCTGGCCCTGGAGCCGGCCCTGGGCTCCCGTGACCGGCACGACTTCGAGTGGCCGGTGCCGGCGCCGGTCTCGCGCCGGGACGCAGGCTAGAGGACGGGCGAGCGACCGCCGTCCGGCCCATGACGACTTCCCAGTTCTCCCACTAGCGGTGAACCCTTGAGCGAGAGAACGGACGAGCCCGCCACCTACGCAGCGGCCGGCGTCGATATCGACGCCGCCGAGCGACTGGTGGGGCGCATCAAGGAACTGGTGCGCACCGCTGGCCGGCCCGAGGTGCTGGCCGGCGTCGGGCCGTTCGCCGGACTCTTCCGCCTCGGGCAGTACCGGGAGCCAGTGCTGGTGTCCAGCACCGACAGCGTGGGCACGAAGGTCAAGCTGGCTGCCCTGATGGGCCGCTACGACACCGTCGGCATGGATGTCGTCAACCACTGCATCAACGACATCCTCACCGCCGGCGCCGAGCCGCTCTTCTTCCTGGACTACCTGGCCAGCAGCGACCTGGGCGATGAGGAGAAGCTGGCGGTGGTGCGCGGGCTGGTCTCCGCCTGCCGCTCCGCCGGCTGCGCCCTCATCGGCGGCGAGACGGCCGACATGCCCGACCTCTACGCCCCCGGCGACTTCGACCTCGTGGGCTTCGTCGTCGGCGTCGTGGAGCGCGACTGCATCATCGATGGCTCCAGTATCCACGAGGGCGACGTGCTCCTGGGGCTGCCCTCGAGCGGCCTCCACACCAACGGCTACTCGCTGGCGCGACAGGTGTTCAGCGTCGCCAAGGGCGGCGACTTGGAGGCGGAGCGAGCCGTCCTCGACCGCTACTATCCGGGCCTGGGCATCACCCTGGGCGAGGCGCTGCTTGTCCCACACCGCTGCTACTACCAGGAGCTGAGGCCCCTCCTGGGCCACATCAACGGCATGGCCCACATCACCGGCGGCGGCATCCCCGGCAACGTGGCGCGCATCATCCCTGATGGCCCTTCGGCAGGCTCAGGACGAGGCCTCGCCGCCCGGTTCGATGCGGGCTCATGGCGCGTGCCCCCCATCTTCGATCTCATCCAGAAGACCGGCGGCATCAGCGACGACGAGATGTACCGCGTGTTCAACATGGGGCTGGGCATGGTGCTGGCCTGCTCCGAGGAGGGAGCCGCCGCCGTCCAGCACGCCCTGCCGGAGGCGAAGGTGGTGGGCAGAGTGGTGCGGCAGACCGCGAGGTGGCGTGTCCTAGTTGGTGCCGCGCGACACTCTGTGACAGGCGTGCAGGCGTCTCCAGCACGGGTTCCCTCCGCGGAAAAGCAGGCTCGGCCGACGGTTGGCAGGCCCGCGCATAAGGCATTGAAGCACCTTCTGATCTACACAGATGGCGCAGCCGACCCAAACCCCGGGCCAGCAGGGATAGGCCTGGTGATACTCGACGAAGATGGCACGGAAATCCTGCGGCGAGGAGAATACATCGGCGAACACTCGAACAACGAGGCCGAATATGCAGCGATGATCCGAGGTTTGGAATTGGCCTCGAAACTTGGTGCCAAGACAGCGATTTGTCATTGTGACAGTCAGCTCCTGATCAGACAGGTCAATGGCCTGTACAAAGTAAAGGCACCGCGTCTCCGGGAGCTGCTTCGAGGACTAAGGGACTTGCAGACATTGTTCGATAAGCTTGAGTTTGTTCATCTGCGGAGAGAAGATGACAGAATACGGATCGCTGACAAGTTGTCTTATCAAGCGGTCGCCGAGCGACGCACCGTTAGCTAAGGCTCCGTTGCATGAGCGCCATTGAAACCGAGGACGCGACTGTCAGGCAAGGTTTGTCATGAACGATTTAGAGCGCGAGCTGGCAACCATAATCCAGCGCCTGGTGCGGCGCTACCGGCCCGAGAAGATCATCCTTTTCGGCTCGGGCGCTGCGGGCACTGCTGATGCGAACAGCGACATCGATCTGCTTGTGATCAAGCAGACTGACGACGGGTACTTCGACCGTCTCGGCAAAGTACGCCGTCTGCTCGATACTTGGCAGCCGCTGGATATCTTCGTCTTGACGCCGCTGGAAGTACAGAAGGCGGTGGCTGAAAACCGTTACTTTGTCGTCGAAGAAATCGTAAAGAAGGGGCGCGTGATCTATGAGCGCCAGCCAGTACGGCGCTGACGCCAGCGCATGGCTAAGCCGCGCTCTCGATGACCTCAAGTGGTCTCGACACAACCTTGACGGGTCTTTCTTGCGCGAAGCCTGCTTCACCTCTCAGCAGGCGGCTGAGAAGGGCCTGAAGGCGTATCTCTTGGCCCAAGGCGCGCCAGCAATGAGAACCCATTCACTGGTGCGCTTGCTGCGGCAGTGCCTCACCTTTGACCAAGATTTCGGCGGGTACCTGACCGCCTGCCAGACCCTTGACGACTACTACGCGCCGACACGCTATCCGGATGTTGTGCCGGCGGCGGAGTTCACGTCGGAGAGGGCTGATGCCGCCCTGTCCGTGGCGTCGGAGTTGGTGCGTTTCATCCAGGCCAAGATTGAGGAGAAGCTCGGCCCTGAGCCCTAGCAGCAGTCGCTGCGGGAGGCGAAGGCGGCGCGCCGGGTGCAGTCCGTAAGACCGAGAACCACCTCGTTCTGGAACCAGGTCGTCGCGCGCACGCAGGTCCTTCCGGGTAGGTCATAGCCGGTATCCCCGCCCAGTCCCTTTGTCGCCCCGCGATCGGTACACTTGGCACCTAGACCCATAGCGCTGACTAATCAAGGATTAGAGTATGCGGGCCATTCTCAGCGTCTCTGACAAGACCGGCGTGGTGGAGTTCGCCCGCGGCCTGGTCGAGCTGGCCATAGAGGTCTACAGCACCGGCGGGACCCACACCACCCTCACCTCGGCCGGGGTCCCCGTCCGCAGCCTCTCCGAACTCACCGGCTTCCCTGAGATCCTGGACGGACGCGTGAAGACGCTGCACCCCGCCGTCCACGGCGGCATCCTGGCCCGCCGCGACCGGCCGGAGCACCTGGAGGAACTGGCCCGCCACGGCCTCCAAACCATCGACCTCGTGGCCGTCAACCTCTACCCCTTCGTGGAGACGGTGTCCAGGGCAGGGGTGACTCTGGAGGAGGCCCTGGAGAACATCGACATCGGCGGCCCGACCATGGTGCGGGCGGCGGCCAAGAACTTCCCCCACGTGCTGGTAGTCGTGGACCCGAAGGACTACGGCCCCGTCCTCGAGGCGCTGCGCTCCGGCGCTGTCGGCTTCGAGGAGCGGCGGCGGCTCGCTCAGAAGGCCTTCCAGCACGTCGCCCTCTACGATACGGCCATCGCCGGCTACCTGCGGGCAGCGGCGGAGGGCCAAGGTTAGCGGCAAGAGGGCTCGAAAGATGCCTCAGACCATAACAATAGGGCTGCGAAAGCGTTTGGATCTTAGGTATGGAGAAAACCCTCAGGAACGGGGTGTTCTCTATGCTTCGGGCATTAGGCCCGGCATGGTATCTGTTGGGGTGAGGCGCTGCGTGCGCTAGGCCCGCTCTTGGGTAGGCAGGCCGTTCGCCGGGCAGGGAGGACCGGCGGAGCCGGCCGATGGCAAGGCAGGATACGCAGATGGCAATGGCATCCGAACTCGAGATCGTTGACCTGGAGGAGCTGGTCGCCAGGCTGCCCCGGGCCGAGAGGGCCCTCTTCCAGCGCATCTTCCACGTGGCGGTCACCTACGGGCGGCTGGTCCCACCGGACTCGATGCTGCCCTGGATTCAGCAACAGTTCGGGCGGGTGGAGGCCACCCTGGTTCAGAAGATCGTCAAGGTGACCAACCTGGTCAGCCTCCAGGGAGTGCTTTTCAACTGGCTGCGCTCTCAGAGGCCCCACTGGACGGCCCCCGATCTGGACCTGGAGTCGGAGCTGGCCCGCAGCAACCACGACCCGCTAGCCTCGCCCTACGAGGGGACGCCGGCGGACACCTTCGGGCGCGTGGAGGGGCGCTACTGCGTCACGGCCAGCAACATCGCCAAGTTCGATGGCCTCCACGGTCTCATCGTCTTCCAGGAGCGCCACCCGCTGCGTTTCGACCGGGAGATGTTCCGCGACTACGTCGACACGGGGAGCCGCTGGGCGGAGCTTGCCCACGAAAGCGACCCGGCGGCCAAGTACTACCTGTTCCTCTGGAACTGCCTCTGGCGGGCCGGGGCCTCCCTCATCCACGGCCACGCCCAGGTCATGCTGGGTCGCGGGATGCACTACGCCGCCATAGAGCACCTGCGCCGCGCGGCCCTCTTCTACCAGGCCAACTACCACAGCAACTACTTCGATGACCTCTACAAGGTGCACGCCTCTGTCGGCTGCGGCTTCCAGCGCGATGGAGTCAAGGTGCTGGCCAACCTGACGCCTCTCAAGGAGAACGAGGTCATCCTCATGGCACCCGCCCTCAGCGACAGCCTCAAGGACACTACCTACGACATCCTGGCCTGCCTCCGCGACCGCGTGGGCGTGACCGCGTTTAACCTGGTCATCTATACCCCGCCGCTGGCACCCACTGAGGAGAGCTGGGAGGGATTCCCGGTGATGGTGCGCGTCGTGGACCGGGGTGACCCGCTGAGCCGCACCGCTGACTTCGGCGCCATGGAGCTCTACGCCGCCAGCGTCGTCTCCAGCGACCCCTTGAAACTGGCGGCGGCGCTGAAGGATACTCTCAGCGCCGCCCGGTAGCGACCGACCCGCGCTCACGAGGGCCGTTCCTCTCGTCTCGCACTCGGGTTGCTCGACTTCCCTCATGGCGGATGTCGGCGGCGGCAAGGGAGGTGAAGGGGCTTTGGCCAGCGTAGACGTCGTCATCCCGGTCTACAACGAGGAGCACGTGCTGGCCCGCAGCGTAGAGACCCTGCGGGCCTTCCTTCGGGACGGCCTGCCCCATGCCTGGCGCATCGTGATTGCCGACAACGCCTCTACCGACGGCACCCTGGCCGTCGCCGAGGGGCTGGCCGAGCAGTATCCGGGGGAGGTAGGTGTCGTCCACCTGCCCCAGAAGGGACGGGGGAGAGCGCTGCGGGCCGCTTGGCTGGGCAGCGAGGCCGAAGTCCTCACCTACATGGACGTGGACCTGTCGACGGACCTCTCGGCGCTGCCGCCCCTGGTCGACGCCATCGCCGTCGAGGGCTACGACCTGGCCACCGGGTCGCGCCTGGCCCGGGGGGCCCGCACCACCCGCTCCCTGCGACGCGAGCTTATCTCCCGGGCCTACAACCTGCTCATCAAGGCCATCCACCTCACCCGCTTTTCCGACGCCCAGTGTGGGTTCAAGGCCATCAGCGGTCAGGCGGCCCGGGAGCTGGTGCCCCTGGTCAAGAATGAGGAGTGGTTCTTCGACACGGAGCTCCTGATCCTGGCGGAGAAGGGCGGCTACCGGATCAAGGACATCCCCGTGCGCTGGGTGGAGGACCCCGATACGCGGGTGAAGATCGCGAGCACGGTGGCGGAGGACGTGCGCGGCCTGTTGCGCCTCCGCTTCAGCCGCCTGCCCAAGCGGCCCCGCGGGAGTAGGGGAGCCAGCCGACTGCCCTAGTGTTGTGCAGGGCAACCCTTCACACGAACGACCGTGGGCTGAGGGGATCCCCCGAGAAGGAATTCACAATACGCTCAGTCGTGAGCGAGCGCGGCTGTGGCTACTTCGAACGTGAGCGGGTGGAGGGAGACGCTAGTGTCTTCGTGCCTCTTGGTTGGCATGTTGGCAACCCAGATTCTACCACAATTCTTGAAAAGATGTGCTGTTCCCTCTTGACATTAGACCGGTCTTGGCCGATAGTACTGGTAGTGGACAGCGGGTACGCTGTCGGCGCTTCGCCTCCACGAGGACGAAGCGCTTTTAGTGTCCCCCTCAAGTGTCTGAATCCTGCGCACCCCAACGCGTGCGATGGGTCAGGGTTCTGTCCCGAATCTCATCAGTCTCTGGGAAGACCTTGATTCCGAACTTCCCCATCAGTCCATCCCCGCGCACGTAGACTTTCGAACTGAATATGTCCCACCATTTCGGCGAGCCAGTGCAGTCTGCCCTTACCCACTCGTAGAGATCGCGAGACAGAAAGTCGGCCAATTCAGTCGGGTGAGAGCCCGCCTTGGGAACAAACTGCAGCCCGGTTTGAAGCCAGTTCCGAAACATGGCATCTGGTACCCATTGGGAGCCTTCCAACAGAATCCGTGCGTATTCTAGTGTAATGCTTCTGATATATCGTTAGTTATGATAGACTGCTCGTCATGAGGACGAGCAGGACACTCAGCGTACCGGAAACGGATCGGAAGGAGTTGGAGCGGCTGGTGCAGGCCGGCAACACATCGCAGAAGGTCGTGCTGCGGGCGAAGATTGTGCTCCTCAGCGACGACGGCGTGCCAACTGGCCAGATCGCGGAGCGGTTGCAGACGACCGTGCCGACGATCAGCCGCTGGCGC
>Ga0315289_10000412_pt1 | contig 66879 bp, 78 predicted proteins | sample YL17G11_40_MG_FD_203452 | JGI IMG/M metagenome (GOLD analysis project Ga0315289, IMG submission 203452) | Sediment microbial communities from Yellowstone Lake, YNP, Wyoming, USA - YL17G11_40 | ecosystem: Environmental > Aquatic > Freshwater > Lake > Sediment | place: USA: Wyoming | collected... | reverse complement strand
CCACAAGCAGGTTATATACTGCATTTCGGGTTTAACGCTGATGGCAAATTGAGTTATAGTGTTTGGGGAGGGCATTTAGATACCGCGCTTGTTGGAAAAACGGTAATTCCTTTAAATGAGTGGACTCATGTGGCAGTAAGTTGGGGTCCTAACGGGACTAAATTGTATGTTAATGGGGCAGTGGATGCATCTACAAGCGGAAACATGTGGCCTGCCTTTTCAGGCACTGTGTTTGCATATCTGAACTACTGGGGTGCGGATGACCTTGGGCTTGTTGATGATTTCCATATATTAAAAGTTGCTGAACCCCCTGCTACAGTGCTTCCTTCAACTGTTTTGCTTGACAATTTTGATGGCACCACAAAAGGGACAGGCTCTGGAGCTTTAACTTATAAAGACAGCCAGCCTGATCTAAGTAAGGCAGTAAGTCTTGCTAAAGGTACTTTCATTAAGTATTCCTTTTCCCCATGGTATAAATGGGATGGAACTCATAGTTGGAATAGGAATGAAGCTTCTTCTGGAGTGCTTACAGAGGGAAGAATAGAGCTGTGGGTAAACCCGCAAAAGTATTCAGGATCGGATATAGTGACCTTTAATTGGAATAATGCGGCATCACTTCCACAAGCAGGTTATATACTGCATTTCGGGTTTAACGCTGATGGCAAATTGAGTTATAGTGTTTGGGGAGGGCATTTAGATACCGCGCTTGTTGGAAAAACGGTAATTCCTTTAAATGAGTGGACTCGAGTGGCAGTAAGTTGGGGTCCTAACGGGACTAAATTGTATGTTAATGGGGCAGTGGATGCATTTACAAGCGGAAACATGTGGCCTGCCTTTTCAGGCACTGTGTTTGCATATCTGAACTACTGGGGTGCGGATGACCTTGGGCTTGTTGATGATTTCCATATATTAAAAAGCCAGGTTACTAGGTGGATTGAATGAAGAAAGAAATAATGATTATTGGATTGCTTATTTTCGTGGTTTTGGCTGGATGCGTGCAACAGCAGCCAACCACCACAGGAACCGAAGGCACGCAGCCTTCAGGAACCGTAAGCCAGCAAAAAATAACTGAGGCTGCTTCAACTGACATTAATGACGCTGCATTAAAAGAGCTTGACGCCATATCAAAGGAACTGGATGAAGCCACAAACTTCAGTTTAGGGACCGAGACTGTTTCTTCCGCAAGCACGACGTCAATTGCTGTCAAGGCACCGGCTGCGCCAACAGCCCCGACTGCGCCGACAAGATAAGGGCATGCTAGGGCAATGGACTTTTAAAGTGCCTTTTGGCTGGTTGCTCTCTAGGGGCACTCATGCTGCGGAAATCCAAGTGTTTGATGCCCAAAAAGTTGGAAAAGCCATCAGCACTTACCCACTTACAGTGCAAACGCCATAAGAAATTCGCTTTTATATTTTCGGCTGCCGGTTTGCCCGGCATCCTTTCTAAGTTTATGGTTGCCTGTTATAATTGCTTTTATTATTTAGCGCATCTAATATGAATTTTTTATTTCTTTTTAACTCTTTTTTTATTTGAGAACCAATTAAAATAGGCCCGTGCCCAGGTATCAAATATTTTATGTTGAGATGTGATATTGAATTAATAGCCTTTACCCATTTTTTCCAAAGAAGGGGATTGCCAAATTTTGTTGTTGGTTTATACCCTGAGTATACTGTGTCCCCTGTAAACAACACTTTGTATTTTGGAAGCAAGATACATAAGTTAGTGGCTGTATGCCCTGGAGTCCAAATTAATTTGATTTTTAACCCGCCGAAAAATAAAGTAGTATTGCCATCAATTGTTACATCGGGTGCAACTATTTTAACGGCTCCAAAATAAACTTTTGGTTTTTTCAAAATTTTCATCATGTCTTCAAGATATTTTGTGCCTTTTTTTTCTAAATGCATTTTAGAAAGTTTGGGGGAGTATATTTTAGCGCCTGCTTTCTTAAAAATATTATTGCCAAAAATATGGTCTGAATGCGTTTCAGTGTTTATTAAAACAGATATTGGTTTTTTTGGGGCAATTGCCTTGGCGTATCCCATAATTGTTTTGGCTGAGCTGCAAGTTAGTGAGGAATCAATGATTATCATGCAATTATCTGTTTCAATAATTCCTGCGTTTACCCCAATTGGGTGTTCTAATCCAGTTACTGCATATACATTAGGGCAGACTTTCATAAACTCACTCAATAATATTCATCCCAACAATAGTTATTATTTGCCATGCCCCTCAAGGGTTTATTCTATTATTTTTTGGGAGTTATTAAGAACCAATAATGCCTGATTGTCTGTTAGCGGAATTACTTGTATTTTGGATTTTTTCCTGAAATCCTCAATTAATTGTCTTTCTTTTTCACAATAATGCGGAGAAACAATCACATCAATCAAGTTTAACCCAGTTAAATCAGTTATTCCAACATCATTTTCATCACAAGGGCTTGCAATGCTGATATCAGGGCAAACTAAAAGGCTTCCCGCGCTAACTCCAAAATATAATTTATTGTTCTTCACAAACTCCTTTATTATTTCATCAAAACCACTTTCCCTTACTTTCTTCAAAAGAAAAAAAGAATTGCCTCCGCAAACATAAATCACGTCATAGTTTCTAACCTCAGAATAAGCAATTTTTTTATCAAGATTCATGTCCTTTATGTTCTTGCCAAGGATTCCTAAATCAAGCAGTTGCTGCCTTGACTTTTGAACATATTTCAATTCATGTTCTGTCCTTGAAGCAGTTGGCACAAAAATAATTTTAATCCCTGTGGCTGGCTTGCCTGTTAATTCCAGGAATTTATCAGTAATGCTTTTGTTTGCAAGCCCAGTGGAAGTCAAAAGCAATTTCATAAGCAAACAATAATCCGTTTAATTTAAATGCTTTTTTTCCCAGAATCCCCTTATTTCCATTAAAACTTTTTTTCAGGCAACGTCTTTCTTTTTCAGCAGCTTCTTTTCCTGTTCCTTGATGAACTCGCGTTGTTCCTTGATGCCTTGTTTTATCATCTTGTCTTCAATTGCATCAATCAATTTTTCGTTCTTGCCTGCTTTTGCCATCCTTAAAGTTAATCAAAGAATCTTTCTTGGGGTTTTCTTAAAAAAAATTCCTTATATCTTGCTCATGATAATCTGTTATACTATCTTTATTCAATGTAACTGTCTGTCCTTTCATGAATTCAGTGAATTCTTTCCACTTGCTTTTACCAATTAAGTGAATTACTTGTTTCTTATTCATTCTTTAACCTTGTTTTTATAGGAAGTTATTCCAATAAGTTTCATTTAATTCTGAAGCAACAAATTGCACTAATTCAGAGTATTTTTCAGGTTTTGCTTCAGTTATGCCTGATTCGTCTGCAGTGCTTAACGCGTCAAGGAATTCAGACCGGTTTTTTTTCTGGATTATTACAGGCGGGTAATTGTTTTTCATTAAAATAAAGTTCAGTATCATTCTTCCAGTCCTGCCGTTTCCGTCCATGAATGGGTGAATTTTTTCAAACTTATGCTGAAAAATCACTGCTGAAACGAAGGGATGCATTTTTTTCTTGTTCTCATTAAGCCATTCAATAATTGAATCTAACTCAGATTTTACTAAGTAAAAAGGGGTTGATTTAAACCTTGATTTAGTTACTATAATGTCTCTTGGCCTGTATTCAGTCCTTAAATCCATATTTTCCAGTAAGCCGGCATGAATTTTTTTAATTAAATCATGAGAAACATTTCTTTTAAAGTCTAATTTTTCAAAAACTTTTTTCGTATTCTGCAAGTCATATATTTCTCTCAAGGTTTTGCCTTTAGGAGTCAATCCTTCCTCTAATAAGTCTCTTGCCTCCTTTAACCCAATAGTATTGCCTTCAATGGACACAGTATTAAAAGCAAATTCAACTAAAAAATTGTCAAAAACCTCTTTTTTTGTTAAAGCATCAAGTTTCTTGAATGCCGTATTATAATGCAAAGCGCAGGCTTCAACGCTTAAAAGGCTTTCTTTCAAGAACAAGTCTGTTTTTGGCTTGGCCTTCTGAACCTGTTCCAAAAAATGATTATACTCTAAGAAAAGATTTATTTTCCTATACGCTTTATCAATTTTTTCCCTGAACTGAGGCAAATTAACTAAAGACTTTCTTGCTTCATTAACAGAATTGCCAAGGTAAGCTATATCCTTTGAAACAACTTTAACTCCTTTTCTCGCTGAAGCACGCAAATAATAGTATGGCTTAACGCCAACCACTTTCTTATAAACATAAACCATGCAATCAATAATAAAACCAACAATTTAAAAACCTACCCACTACAAACAGTAAAACCCAAAGTAGTGGGTATGTCTTTACGTTTTTCCAATCCCTCAAAACCATATATTAAAAGTTGCTGAACCGTAAAAATCAGCCCGGGTTTTCAGGCAATTTTCTTTTTCAGCAGTTTCTTTTCCTGTTCTTTAATGAAGGCTTTTTGTTCTTTAATGCCTTGTTTTATCATCTTGCCTTCAATTGCATCAATTAGTTTCTCGTTCTTGCCTGCTTTAGCCATCCTTAAAGCCATTTCAAGGTTTTTTAATTCCTGGCTTTTAGGCATCAACATCATTGTCTCAGGGCTTGCAAGCAATGCCCTTACCTCTTTCTCTGTCGGGACAACGATTCTTTTCTCTTCAGGAATAATGATTATTCTTCCAACAGGAATTACTATCCTGCCTGGAACAATTATTTCAGGCCTTTTCGGCAGAATGAGTTTCCTTGAAGGCAAAATTAATTTCTGTCTGACAGGAACAACCAATTTTCCGCTCCTGGAAATAATTTCTCCAGTCGGGCCATAAAGCAAGAAAGGCTCCCTCTTTCTCTTTCTGACAACGACAGGCATTCAATGCACCTAAATAATTAAGCGTCTTAACTGGTTTAAAATCCTTTTGCATATATTGTGAGTATCATGAAACTGATTCATTTCATTGCCTTGACGGCATTGCTTTCGGCAGCAGAATCAGGCTTAATCCTCGCAGGATTACTGCCGCCAGTGGCATCTTATTCTCCAGGCAACCTCTTGTTCAGCCTTAGCCGCCTTGCAGTCATTCTTTGCCTTGGCTGGACCCTGGCAAGGCTCAATTGGAAGCCAATCGCGTTAAAGGCAGTGCTTACAATGCTTGCCGGAGTCATAGTCCTCTGTCTTGCAACCATGCTCGGCTATTACCTCAACAAGCCAGTGTTAGGGATTCAGGTCCCATCATTTTCCATGTTATTGCTTGTCCTGGCATTCATAATCATTGAAAACGTCTTACTCGCTGTAATCCTTGCCTTGGTCGCAGCCTTCATTGCCAGGAAAACCAGGAAAAAATAATTCCGGCAGTCTGCTTAACCTCTTTTAATCCTTTCACTATCTTCAGGGATTGACGAAGTCAGTCATTGTTTTTAATATTCGGCTTTCCATTCACGTCTTTAAGCAAGGTTTAGGGAAGCCGATGAACTTAGAAGACTTCAAGAAAAAGTTAATAGAAGCAAGAAATTACTTGATTGATTTTGGATTGCATGTAACACTGCATGCAGATTCCAAGAACGTTTCCCTTGAAGAAGTTGAAGAAAACCTGCGCAGCCCAGGCAAGTTAGCAGGCATCAAACAAGAAGACAACAATAAATTCATTTGTCTTTTCAAGCTGAGCAATACCCTGACACATAAGTACGTGATCAGGTTCAAGCCTGACGAAAGAATAATAAAGGTAATAACAGTAATTAAGATAAGGAACAGGTGGCAGAAGAAAGTGAGAAAGCATGGCAGGTAAAATAAAATTCGATTATGACGAGGAAGAAGACATCCTGTTTATTTATGACCCTGAAAGAAAGTCATTTGGCAGTGTTGAGCTCGGCGGCAATGTAATCATTGATTTTGACGGCAAAAAAAGGGTTGTAGCCCTGGAATTCCTTGACGCAACAGAGTCATTGAGTTCATTGACTGGAAAAAAGATAACCAAGAAAATGCTTTCCGGCATCAAGCAGGCAAAGTTCCTGGCTGAAACCAAGAAAGGAATGCTCATCATCAAATTCATTATCTTATGCGCTGAAAAGCCAATCGAGTCAATGCTTACAATGACTGCCTTGAATTACCGCAGCCATGCCATGGCGGCATTCGCCTGAAAGCCACTGGCAAATTGCCCTGCAAACCCTTTTAAAGCGTTTTTTTAATTGGTTTATTCATGCGTCGTTTCAGCAATAGTTCCTTAAGCACTTTCGAGCAATGCCCCCAGAAATTCAAGTTCCAGTACATTGACAAGCTTGATGCTGAAGGAGAGGAAGGCATTGAAGCCTTTGTCGGCTCCAGGGTTCATGAAACCCTGAAGAAACTGTATGCCTCGCTTCAGAGAATGAAAAAGCTTTCATTGAATGATTTGGTAGAGTATTACGGCAAGCAGTGGAAGAAGAACTGGTCAAAGGACATCAAGATAACAAGGAAAGAATTCAGTGTCCAGAATTCCTTTGATTACGGCGTTGAATGCCTTAACAATTACTTTAACTCCTATAATCCCTTCAATCAAGGCATTACCCTTGGCTTGGAGAAAAAAATCAGGATTCCCTTAAGCAATGACTCAAAGTATACTTTAGTCGGCTTCATTGACAGGCTGACTGAATCCAATGGAGTCTATGAAATCCATGACTATAAGACTTCAGCTTTTCCCCCTGAACAGGAAATCCTTGACAGGGACAGGCAGTTAGCCTTATACCAGTTAGGCGTCCATGAGCTCTGGCCTGAAGCAAAAAACATTGAGTTAGTATGGCATTACGTTCGCGTTAACAAGGAATTCCGCAGCAAGCGCTCTAAAGAACACTTGAGAGAATTAAAGGATGAAACCATTAAGTTGATTGACTCTGTTTTTTCCTCCATTGACTCTGAAAGCTTTCCCACCAAGGAAAGCCAGTTATGCGACTGGTGCGGTTACTTTAACATCTGCCCGGCCAAAAAGCATTTATGGCAGACCATGCAGTTAGAGCCAGAGAAATTCTTGGCTGATGACGGGGTTAAACTGGCTAACAAGTTCATTGAATTGCATGAAGTTAACAGGCTTGCTTCTGAAGAGCTTGATGCAGTCAAGAAAAGAATCCTTGCTTATGCTGTCAAAAACAATTTTTCTTCCCTTACTGGCAGTAATCACAGGCTGAATATATGGTCAAAGGAAGTCTTGAAGCTTCCTGGCAGGACTGACCCTGAAAGAGAAAAACTTGAATCCTTGATGAAAGCCTCAGGCAAATGGCTTGACTTTAGCTCTCTTGATTCTTTTGCCTTAGAGAAAGCCTTGCAGGATGAAACCCTTTTCGGCAAGCTCCCGCCAGACCTGAAAGCAAAGCTCTTGAAGCTTTCAAGGAAAGAATTAATCCAGAAAATCTACATCCAGGAACTCAACCAAGAAAGGGATGAATAAGTTTTTCACAAACCTTTTTTCCGCAGGAAAAAACCGATACGTGGCGCGGCTTGAAAAATTTTTGGGTAAATTCAGAGCCCCATTATTGTCCGTCTATAAATCCATACATATCAATCAATTTTGCTTTTGGATAAATTATATCTGTTTTTTGGGGTGTTAAAAAATCAAAAGTGTGTATTTTAAACGAGTCAAATGTTTTTTTATTCTCTTCATAGAATTCTTTAATTTTTAAAAGAGACTTTTTATTAAATGTCTGACAATGGCCTTTCTTCTTAAGAAACTTCTTGAAATAAGCATCATACGCTGGAATATTGGCAAAAACACCTAACATGATTTTTGTTACTAAAGTATCACTAGGTTTATTTTCTTTTCCAAGAACCTCTATAATTTGCTGTTTGCAATTTAATAATAATTTGATGTTATCCTCGTCATACTTATCAACATCAATTTCCCACAATTTTGGATTCATTTTTGAAATTGCAACAATGAGGTTTTTATAATTCTTAACGCTTTTTTCAAGAAGAAAAGACGAGCCCCGCATCATTCCCCAACTCGCCAAATAAAAACCTAATTGCAAACAGCTCATTTGAAGATTTTTTTCATCTGCCAATTCATTGAGTTTGTTTCTTCTATAAAATAAGTAAAAATAATTGTAACAAAAATCAAAAGAAGCATTTCTCTCATCAGGGTTTCTTCCTTTGTTTTTGCCAGTCCCTTCTAAAAATTGATTGATGGCTTTTTTAACACCCATAATTTATCCTTAAAGTTTACAAGCAATATAAATTTATCACCAGGACCTGTTTTTTATTTTCAACATAAGTCTTTCTAGAAATCCTAAAACCGCTGACGCTTTTTGTTGAATTCTCAAATGCTTTTGCCGTTTCTGGTGAAGACAAATCGATATAGTAGTTCATGTTTCTTATGTAAATGAAGGTGTATTTAAACTCTTTTCTTTATAAGCCGCTACTCGAGTAATATCTAAGCTTGCAAGAAAAGAAAAAATAGAGCGCATCTACATCCAGGAACTCAACCAAGAAAGGGATGAATAAAAGCGCACTCTCAGATAGTTAAATTACTATTTTTGAGTTGGTGCACTTAATGTCGCATTATAGTGTATTTCATGAATAGAGTAATTAATGGGTATTTTGGTTTGTTTTTTTCTTATATCAAATACAACGTATAGGCCATTTCCACATCGCAGTTTTTGTGTATGAAAGTTAATTTCCTTTAGTCCTGTTTTTAGTTGAGCCAAAGAATTAGGAACTTTAACTTCTATGGGCAGCTGCACATTATCTTTTACGTAAATAATATCTGTTCGCCCAGCACTTATTGTAGGTTCCTTGTAAAATAATCCATTCGCGCTGGAGAGTATGGCTATAAGTAGTGCCTTTGCTATTTTTTCTCTTTGTTCAACTGGGCGGGGTTTTCCTCTTTTTAGCCATAAAGCCTCTGCAAGGTGGCTTTCTATCAGTGGCGTGGCAGCAGTGAGTGTATACTTTATACTTTCTAAAATGTTTTCTTCTTCAACTACAGGGGTTTGCCTTAATGCACGAGCTAATGTTATTAGCCAAAAATCGAATTCGCTTGTTGCAGGAAAACTGAGTTTTGTTGTTCCACGTTCTATTAATTGGATTAAGGTTTTATGTGAATTAACGTTAAAAGGGAGTCCTTTTATTTTATTTATTATGTTTTTAAGATCATTTTGATTGTTCATTATTAGCGCTAATATTGCATTTGTTTTAAGTTTAAAATAAGCGCCTGCCGAATATGGCACCTCGCCTTCAAATTGTTCTTGTAAAGAGAAATACGTTTCAGCTTTTTGAAGGTGCGATATACTGCGCTTCGTATTTGTGCAAGTCGATGCAATATAAACTTCTAAGAGTCCTCTTAAGAACATTTCCATAGCTTCTTTTTCTGTCTTCTTTACAAAGTTTGCAATCACCGATGTAAAATTAGACCCAAAATTTGCAAATAGCAAGTCTATAGACTGCTTTATTTTTTCGGGTATGGCTATTTTGTGAATTATAGCCTCTGCAATTAAGTGTGTTACTTTAAAAAGAGTCGGCTCTAATTTCGCAATCGGGTCTTTCCTAAGGTTAATTTCAGGAAACAATTCAAGGACATATTTTAGTTTTTCATAATCTTCAAAGTAAGCAAAATCAAAAAAATAAGACAGCAATTTTTCTGAGAAAAAATTATTTTCATTACATTTGTACTCAAATAAGGCCTTCCAATTAAAAAAATCAGTTGATTCCCCCAGCATAAAGCTTGCACGCATAAGTGCTTTTAGTGGTGATAGTATATCTACTTTTTTCATGTCTGTGTTAGGATTTGCTTTTATAATTTTGTCATGCATATTTTCATAAAACTGCATTGCTTCTGGGGCGTATTTTTTTAAAAGTACATATGCTTGTTTATCCTTTTTGAATGTAATTATATGTTCGAGCAGCATTAATTTTGTTTGTTTGGCTAGCCAGATATATTCTAGATTTATGTCTTTTTTTTCTATTGCAGATAACTCGTGTATATAATCCCATTCTGTACCTACTCCTTGGATGTATGGGTAAGGATTTGTTACAATTAGATCAAGATAATGCTCTCTTAAATTTATAAAATTTAGGGTCAAAGGAGACCCCATAAAAGTAGGTTTGAGTTTTGATGCTAAGGAAAATAACTGTGAATAATATGAAATCACTTGTTTTTTTTGAAAGCTTTTAGGCTTAATTTTTAACGCTAATTTTAATAACATTTTTAATTGGGGATTTCCTAAAATAATTTGTTTTAATTTTCCTAGCTCTTCTTTTGTTATTTTGCTTTTCAATTTTTTATTTTTTAAATAACTTTCATAAAAAGCAATATCGGCAATTTCTGATAAAAGATAAAAAATAGTTCCAATATCAATGCCGTTAGTTGGCAATATACGGGAGGTCAATTTGAAATGTTTTTTGACTATTGCAGTTGCTTCTAGTGGTAATGCATTATAAAGTTCTGAACACGCTTTGTGGAACGCATAGCTTTGCAGTAGTTTTTTTGATAATCCATTAATTAAATCATTAATTTGTAGATCAAATATGCCGGGTACTAACTTACAAATTTTGCGGTCATAACTCAAAACAGCATTTTTTATAACTCCGTTTAGTTCCTTGAATTGTTCTGTATTAACAAACTTTATTTGTTCTGCCAAAGACATAGTGAATGGTACTATTATTTCTAATTCTTCTATGCCTTCTATTTGATTTTCATTTAAAATAATTAACAGGTCATTTGGTTTATTTTTATAGCCCACTATGGAATACCTTGATTGAAAAGCAGCTTCATCTTTGAATTTAAATTGCTCGCCACTAAATTTTTGTAAATATTCAAATATTTTGTGTACTTCATTTCTGGTAGGCGCTATCAAAAAACGACACTTAATGTTTTTTTCTAACACCTTTGTAAATTTTTTGGGAAATTCTTTATCTGATAATAACCCTATTTTTAAGTTGTTTTTTTTGATCCAAGTAACAGTTATCCCAAAAAGTTTTTCCTTAGCGATATTCACCCGAGTACTTTTTCTTTGATGGCAGAGTGGGCAAGGGCCATGGGAATAAATCGTACCGCAATTAAGACAAACATATCGCTTCAGATGCTTTTGCATACTAACTCACCAAATCTCCAGAAAAAGTCTTAGTCAAAGCCACCTTTGGTACTGGTTCTAATGGTGTTTTGTGTATTGTTCGCGTAATGTTTTCCATTCTTACCAAACACTCAGAATATACTGGATTAAGTTCATCAAAGTACTTGCCATCCAAATATACTCGCTTGCCGTCCTCTATGACATAAGGTATTAATGACGTTTTTTCTACATCTGTTTTTGGTTCAAAAGCTATTGTAGTGTGGGCAAATTTATTTCGTATAGATTTAACCTTTTTAAGTAACTTAAATAACCTTTTTATATCGGCTTCGCTGAGGATTTGATTCTCTAAAAGTAAAGTTTCTAGAATTTTAATCTTATTGTTGAAACTTACTGTCCCACTTTTGCTAATTACTCTATCAAATATGTTTATATTTTTCTCAATCTGCTCTTTAATAATATCCTTCATGCCACATCCGATGTGAAATAACATCTCTCGAATAGCCACATCCATCGCGAACTCTATATCCAAACTGTACGCAATTATGTTTCCGCGAGTTTGACGTAAAATACTTTTTTGACGATCCCAATCTGCTGCGACATCGCTAGTTATACATATTTTTTGTTTAGGTTCAAGCGTTATCCCACAATCTCGTGGAGGGATTGCTTCTTTCTTAGTCAATTTATCAACTCTCCATTAAACGCTTTCTGCATCAATGTTTCATAGCAAAATATTCTCCGCTTCAATCCCTTTCTGGCTTAGGTAAACTGCAAGCAGTGATTTGAACATTTTGTTGTGTGTTGGATACTTCAAGTGCAGTAGCTCGTGGACAACTGCTTTGGCTCTGGCCTCAAAAGGTTCATTCAGCAAATCGTATGAGAAACTTAGCCTACCTTTGCTTGAGCAGCTTGCCCATTTTCTTTTCATTTGTCTTACATGGATTTCTTTTGGCTCAGTGCCAACTTCTTGCGCCCAATCCAAAACCTCTTTTTTGAAATCTTGTATTGGAATCATGATTTGGCCCCTTTTAAGACAGTGATTATTTTATTTGTCAATTCAACAGATTTTTTGACGGTTGTTTTTGTTTTTGTGAAAACTTTTAGAAGTTCTTGTTTGAACTTTCGTTCATGTTCTTCGCTTGTGCGCCAGTGCGGATAAGATTCGAATATTTTTTTCATGCTTGTTGCTTTTTCTTCAGCATCTTTAATATTTTCATCTTTTAGAATCCAGTATATTGAGAAAATATCCGCCGGCATGTTCTTTTGAGTTTGTTCGTTCTTTGCCTGGTTAATTTCTTCGATAATTTTTTTCGTCTTTTCTAAAGCTTCGTTTGTGTCTATTTGTCTTTGCTTGTAAAGTAAAGAAATTAGTTCTGCTTTTTGGCCAATAGACTGCAAGTAGGGATTGTTAGATATTCCTCTTTCAATGGTTAATCCAATGCTTCTTAAAAGGTTGAAAACTTTTTCAGGGTCTGAAGCGTTATCTTCTTCTAGCTTTTTCAAGGTCTTCCCGTTTATTTCATAAATGCCCAATATTGGTTCAATTTTTCCGCTTTTTGTGTGCTCTTGTACGAGTTTCGCAGTTTTTCTTGTCAGTTCCCTATCGGTTATGATTTTGTTTTCAAAAGCTTCTAATAACGTCCTGTATATTCTGACTAATCTATCATACTTTTCTATATGGGGCCTTAAGAATGAATCCGGAGAGATTATTTCATAAATATTTGAAATTTCTGTAAATAAGTCATAAAATTCTTGCCTTCTCTGCGCATCCCTAAAATGTTCAATTATTGCTTCAACTTCTTTGTCTCTTTTTTTATCATTGGCTAAGTTAAGGTATATCTTAGCGTCTTTAACCAGCTCCAAGAATCTCTGCTTGAGAACTGCAATATCTTCTACAACGCCAGAAATATCTCCTGAGTCAAACGAAAGAGCTTTTTCAAGATTGTCAAATATTCCAACAAAATCAAGAACAAATCCGGAAGGTTTCTTTCTCCCACAGTTATCTTCATACGGCCTGTTTACTCTAGCAATTGCTTGCAAAAGCACATGGTCTCTCATCGGTTTGTCCAAATACATGCAATAAAGTATTGGGGCGTCAAAACCAGTAAGAAGTTTTTCAGTAACAATTAGGATTTTGGGATTCGTGTCAGGTTTTCTAAATGCTTTTCTTATTCTTTTTTCCTGCTCTTCAGTCAACTGGTACTTTCTTAAATCTCCTTCATCACCATAGAACGGACTATAAACAACTTCTGAATACTCTTTAGGCAATAGTTTGTCCAATTCTTTTTTGTATAACGCACACGCTTCTCTGTCAACTGCAACAAGAAATGCTTTATAGCCCATTGGCTCAATATAATCTTTGAAATGTTTAGCAACAAAAGCAACAATTTTCCTTACTCTTTCCTTGTTTTTTAGCATGTTTTTCAAAGTTACTGCTTTTTCCAAAACTTTGTTTAGGGAGTCTATATCACTGATTCCTTGGGCTTCTGCGAGATTTAAAAACTCCTTTTCCAATACCTCTTTGTCCGGTTTTAGTTCGTTAGGAGCTAATGTATAACGTAGTTTCACGGTTGTTCCATCCTCAATTGATTCTGCTATGCCATACTTGTCAAGGTACCCTTGAGGCGGATCATCAACCCCAAAAACCTTGAATGTTCCTTTTCCATGCTTTGTTCTGTCTATTGGCGTTCCAGTAAATCCAATATATGTTGCATTAGGCAAAGCCCCCATGAGATAGTTTCCTAAATCGCCGCCAGTTGTCCTGTGCGCTTCATCAACAAGAACAAAAATATTTTTTCTTTCATTTATCTTTTCTGGAATATCTTCAAATTTATGAATCATTGAAACAATCAAGCCGCGAGAGTCACCCTGCAAAAGTTCCTGAAGGTGCGTTTTTTTCTGTGCAACTTGAACATGCTCAATTCCAACTGCACTTAAATTTCCAAACAGTTGTGTTTCCAATTCGTTCCTATCAACAAGCATTATCACAGTTGGGTTTTGAAAATACGGGTTTTCTAGGATTCTTTGAGCAGCAACAATCATTGTGTAAGTTTTTCCAGAGCCTTGTGTATGCCATATTAATGCTCTTTTCTTTTTGCTTGCGGCTCTTTCAACTATTTTATCAACAGCGCGCATTTGATGTGGCCTTAAGATGACTTTTATGAGTTCATCGTCTTGTTTTGTGAACATAATAAAGTGAAGAAGCATATCAGTTAGTCTTTGCTTATCAAAAAAGCTTTTTACTAGCTTTTCATAGTTTTCTGCTTTTGATTCTGTCTTCCAATTAAATACTGATTTTGCTTCTAAGCTCCATGTCGCAGCATAAAGAAAATTTATTATATTCGTGGCTGTGAAAACTTGAAATAAAGTCATTGCTTCAGGTGTTTGGTTGTGGTATCTTCTTATTTGGTCTAATGCATCAGCAATAATTGATTCTCTTTCAATATTTCTTCCTAAGAATTTTGCGACTGCTTTTGTTTCAACAAAAAGGACTGGAATTCCATTAATTAAGAAAACAACATCATAATAATTTGTTTTTGTTCCATTTGTGAAACCAAACTCATCTGTAACTTGGTAAATATTGCTTTCTGCGTTTTCATCAATGATTTTTACATTCCTCTCTCTTTTCTCGGAGGGTAGGAAAACAGTCTTTAATCCTTTCAAATATTCCCATGCTTGAAAATTGCCTTCCTTTCTTGGGGGAAGCCTTTCAATTTCTTTTATCTTATCTTCAATTTGAGCTGAAGTAATAAAATCATTTAATCTTGCTAATCGGTCTTTGAAAACTTCTCTAAAAATCAAACCAGTTCTTCCGCCCCTTAATCTTTCAGCATCTTCTGGCTTTACATACTTCCAACCAGATTCGCATGCGTACTGAATAAGCGTATTCTGCACAGATGATCTTTCAGTTCCTAATTTTGGCATTTTTTTTCCGTCCATTAATTTGTTTTGGCCTTTTCATTTGTTGGTCAAGCAAAGCCATTTCTTGAATGAATCTGCGTAAGGCAGCCATTCCTTGTTCAATTGATTCTTTTCTGGACTTGTGGTCAAAAATTGAGAACCTTATCCTGTGCAATTGCTGAACACTTGACTCAGCTCCAATTCCGGCCAGTTTAATGTCAATCTTTCCGCCTTTTTCCTTTGTTGTAACAACTGAAATGTCAAAATCAAATTTGCCATCCAATCCACAGCCAACTGGCAGGCCCGCCTTTATTTGCTCAATACTCTTGGAAACAAATTCCTTAATTTCATTCTCAGCCATTCGCAACCACCAAATCCTTAACTCTAACTTTTGCAGTCATAAGATTATGAAGCATTGACTTAAACAACTCATCAAGAGCTTTCCTTTTATTTTCCTCAGCCTCAATCTTCTCATCAACAGCCGAAAGAATTGAAGCGATTTTCTGCTGTTCTGCAAGAGAGGGTGTAGCTTTTTTTGCCATATGAATAAAATTACGATTTAATGTAGGAACACTTACGCCTGTGGCATATTTTTTAAAATCTAAGGTGTGCATAAGATAATAAATAAATTTAGGACTATTTTCATAAAAATTTTTGACATATAACGCGGTGTTGTGGGGCCAATAATCTTCTTTAAGATAAATCAATTTTCCTATCGAACCACTTCTTCCAGTGATAACTCCTGGCGCTTTGCATACCGCTTCATTATGATGCCCCATTATTCCGCTCGAGCCAACTATTGGCACTGTTCCTTCTTTCCAATTTTGTTTTGGTAAATCTTTTCCCCTTTGTAATGTTGCAATGTTTTTTAGTTCTTTTACTTCCCAATCTTTCGGCACTTTACCGATTTCTGTGTCTTTTAACTTAACTTTTTCAGCGTCTTCAAAACTTACTGCTCCGTAAGTAAATAAATGCTTCATTAGGGCTTTTTTGAGTTCCTTTAATGAGTTTATGACATTCTCGTTTTTCTCGCCTGCGTATTGAATCGTTGAAAGAACAAAAGCGATTTTCTGCTGTTCTGGGAGAGACGGGAGAGGGATTAAATAATCCTTTAGTAGAGAGTAATGACGGTTATATCCTCTGCTTGGAATATTTAGTGACTTAAGATAATAATAAAAAAATCTTGGGTACGCTTTTGATTTATTTGTGATTAATATTTTTGTCCCATCAGGACCGCATACAAAAGGGAAATCTATAAACTTTAAAGTTCTGGTGTGATCTCCAAAAACAATAATTGGAAGGGGTGAAGTAAATAAATCTTCTTCATTATCCCAATACCCTGAAATTAATTCTTGACTTTGATCGACAATCGGATATTTCCCAATTTTTTTAAATTGTAACTGTTGTATCTTGCTAATTTTTATCTTTTTATTAGATAAACATTCTTCAAACTCCACAACATCCCAATCTTTCGGTAACAGTCCTAATTCTGTTTTTTTGTATTCTTCGTTATTGATTTTCAGTTTAGTTTGCATTTTTATCCTCTGGCGCTACTTTTGGAATTATATAAACCGCCAATATAATGCCTTCTTTAAATGGAATTGGCTGTAAGTAAACGCTGAAATTTTCTTTTGATAATTCTTTGTGAACTAGATTTTCCATATTAGTTATCTGATCATTTTTCAAGTGGTAAAGTGGTTTTATTGTGGTCCCATCTTCGACACCATATAAAATGCAACAGCGTTTCAGTTCATTCTTACCACAATATTTTTTTATTGTAGGAATTAATTTGGTTTTAACAAATTCTGTTGGGTTGCCCTTGACATCATCTGCAGACTTAAATTCTAATAAATCTTCCTTTTGAAGTAGCCCCTCATTTTTAGTAAATTCAAAATCTAATTCTCTAATAATAATAGAATTTACCAAGAACTCAAACAACGATCTAAAATGTTTGTTTTTGAGATTGACCTGATATAATTTACAGAAGCAATACTCTAAGATTTTCTTTGTTTTTTTACTTTGGCAATCTTGAATTTGGTTTAGTAACTGATTTTGAAATTTCTGAAGCTGTTCAGGAAATTCTATTTGGTTGTATATACTTAATTTACCTATTTCAATCGGCTCATCTGATGATTTTTCACCTGAATGCCAAATTTCTAGGGGCATATTTTCAAAGATGCTCTGATAAAATTTCCAAAGAAACTTCTCTGCTGGTTTTATTCCGGGATACCTATCAGTAAAGAAGCATATTTCAAAACGAGGGTGTTCTTTTTTACAGATTCTGTTATTTCCTTTAACTGTAATCTCAAACAATCCGTCGCTATCCTCTTCATAGTGGTATTTTTTCCCATCAACAACTTTTGCTATTTCCGTTTGATCAGTGACAATTTCATCAAATTTGGTTTTATAGCTTTCTAGCTTTTCGGTCTGAGTTACCAAAAAATCATAAAATTCCGAGTAACTCATTACTTTGCCATAAACATATACTTTAGTTATCTTGCCTTCTTCTTTCCCAATCTTTATATTCCCACTTGGGGAGATTATCTTGTCTTTTATCATCCCTTGCAACTGCTCTGTTTCTATTGGAAGTTGGATTGGTATAGGGAATCGCGCCAGTTCAATGTTTAATTTTATACTCCCTAACGATTCCCAACCAACATCTTCTGGTTCTATACCCCAAAATTCAGCATGGCCATTACTTAATCTTTTGCTATATTCAAAAGCAGATAGTGTAACTTTTCCATCTTCATTCTTTACTACATCAGCTCTTATAACATTTTTAGGGTGTAGTACTGTTCTAACGGAGTATAATTTATCTTCGATTTCGGCAAGAGAGGGATTTTTTTTACAATGTACAATAACAAGACAATCGTTTAATTGTAAAACACCAACGATAAATCTTTCTTTCTCTTTTGACCTCGTATGTAGTACAGCTCTAAACTCATTCAGTAAATCTTCAACAAGCCCATTGTTTTTTTCAGGATAGCTGGTCAACAGACTTCTAACCCATTTTTTAACTGAAGGGTTATTTGGGTTTATTTCACTAAGTGTTCTTTTGTTTCCGATTATCTTTCCTTCTAACTCTCTTATGACTTCTCTGATTTTGGGATCTTCATCCAATTCATAAAAAGCACAAGCATCCTTACTTTCTTCTTCAGGTTTGGTAGCCGTTTTCTCCCAGAAGTATATTTTACTCACCCAAAATCACTCCAAGCCAAGTTGTTCTAGTAAGCCATTCAATTTTTCATCTGCTTTTGCTCTTTCTTCTTCGGATTCTTTCAATAAGACAACTGCTTCATCCAAAGGCAAAGTTGTATCTTCGCCATTAACAGAAACATACCGAGAAGGGCTCAAGTTATAATCATTTTTGGCAATTTCTTCTTTTGGAACAATCCTTGAAATTCTTTCCTCTTCTTTCCATTTATGATAAATCTCAGCGATTTTCTCAATTGAAGCAGCAGGCAAAAAGTTTTTAGGTCTGCCTTTTTCAAACATTTTTGATGCATTAATCAGAAGAACTTCTTTCTTGTGTTTTTTCTCCTTGTTAATAATTAAAATTATTCCTGCCGAAGTTGTGTTATAGAATAAGTTTTCAGGCATTAAGAGAACTGCTTCTACAAAATCGTTCTCAACAAATGCCTTTCTTATGTCTCTTTCTCTGCTTGAGCCTTCGTTTCCAGAGCCACGGGAAATCGCTCCAGTATCCAAGACAACAGCAATTCTTCCATTATCATTCAAGGATTTGAACATGTGTTGTATCCAGCCCCAGTCAGCAGAACTGTTTGGTGGGTAACCATACTCAAACCTATTGTAAGCATCATTTTCATAAGTTGTTTGAGTAAAGATGTCTTGGTTCCACATCGGATTTGCAACAACAACAGCATATTTTTTTAAGGCACCTTCTTTTGTCAAGAAAGCAGGTCGGCTCATGCTATCTCCCAAAGCAATATTTGCTTCCATCTTGTGAATGAAAGAATTCATTTTTGCCATTGCATAAGTGCCATGAAGAATTTCCTGTCCGTAAAACTGCAAAGGTTTTACTTTTGGGTCTTCTCCATATTTTTCTTTAAACCTTAACAAAGTCTTGATGATTAGTCCCCCAGAACCAAGGCAAGGGTCATAAATCTCTTCGCCTTCTTTTGGCTCAACAATTCTTGAGATTAAAATAGCGACTTCTTTTGGAGTGTAAAATTCTCCTGCTGATTGTCCTGAGCCTTCTGCGAATTTTCTTAACAAGTATTCGTAAGCCATTCCTAAAATATCTGGTTCTGCGTCTTTTAATCCGAGTTTGTGTTTGTTAAGAATGTCAATTAATGCCTTTAGGCTGTCATCACTGATTATCCTCTGTCCTGAAGCAGTTTCGTTAAAGTCTCTTATGTCAATAACTCCCCACAATTTTGGGTTTTCTCTTGCTATTGCTCTCACTGCATCAGTCAAATACTCTCCAAGTTTTGTGCTTTGCTTAAAAATTTCTGACCATCTCGCTTTTTTTGGAATATAAAACCAAACAATAGAATGGTCTTCTTCAACCAATTCTTCAGCAGTTTTTTTGTTGCCATATTCTTCAGCAAGCTTTTCCATTTCTTCATCGAAAACATCTGAAAGTCTCTTCAAGAAAATTAATGGCAAAATAAAATCCTTGTATTTGGGAGCATCCACTGGACCTCGAATCTTGCAGGCCGCATCCCAAAGCCAGTTCTCCAAAGTCTTAATGTCTAACATTTTCATCTGCTCATTAAGTTTTTACTAAGCCCTAATGTTAAATATGTGACTGCGTCTTTTAATTCTTTTCCAGCCATTCTGCCGGTGGCAACTAACTATACTTTAACGGTTTCGCAAACTTGCAGTTTCTGCGTCCAGTCATGAGAGTCCTTTAAGGGGGTGGGAACGCGACAGCGTGCTATTTCGGAATAAAATAATTGTCGCTCAATAAAATCAGGGCGTTTTTTCAACAATAACTTCCTTGATTTTTTGTGCTAATTCTTTCTTTTTGAATACGTTAACATAATCTAAATGGGTGCCATCATGAACTTTTTTTATTGCTTGTAATATTATATCTAATAAGTATAGTGTATTCTTTTCATTAAACTCAACCAAAATGTTATCTCCCAGCGGTGCGTCCTGCCCGACTTCAAATCCTTTATTTTCTAGATAAACTTTAAAGGCATAGTACAAATGGATTTTTGCTCTAGGCAATATACTGATTATTTGCTTTGATAACCTAATTTCATTATTACGTATTTTTCTTCGGATGCCCCTAAGTTGTTTAAGAACCGCCCTAAAAGATTTGTGAATAAAAATGATACATTCAGGTGTTAAGTTTGAGTTAAATATTTTATTATAAGTCGCATCATCAGTAAATACTATAGATTTTTGTTTTTGTGCTTCCATGGGTCTTTCCAGATAAAAAGATAAATATCTTTGTGCAAAATCATAATTATCAATAATTTTATCTTTCTGAATCAGTTCTAACCATTGATTTCTTTTTCTTTGATAGTAATATCCTTTATCTTTTACCATATCTTCTATTAACTTTTGTATTCTATCGTTCGACCTTAAATCACGCTTGTTTACTGGGTTCTGACTATTTGTTGATTCAGTAATTAATTCGGCTAACTGGTCATTGGCCTTAAATATCTTTATCAGGACTTTAACATCATCTATATTGCCCGTATTTTTATATGCTTTGTCTATAGCTGTAGTTGTTTGAACTCCATTAACAATTGAGAAAGATTTGATATCCAGTTTTACATTCTCAGGTTGGGTGCCAGTTTTTTCATAATCATCACAAACAACAGTTATGCCATTATTCAAAAACCAAAACTTATCGCGTGTATCTGCCTCGGAAGCACTACTAATTATTTTAGTGTTAATTATGTTTTCCCCTAAAGAAAAGCGAATATTTTTTTGAAATAGCTTATTGCCATATTTTTCAAAAAGCTTAATTAAATCCACCCCTTTTATAGAACCTATTAACCCTTTCACATCCGGTGTGCTAAATTCGAAATATTTCCCGCACAAGTTTATCTTTTCATTAATTTTAGTTACCTTTGATTCTTCTAGTTTTTTGAAAAGGTCTGCTAAACCATATTGTTCAAGTTTTATCTTTTCTTTATAAGGGTTCATACTATGCCATCTATTCCATATTTCCATGCTGTTTTCTGCTAAACTTTCTCCTAAGTTACAAGAAATAAAATAGATTTCATCAAGCACGTAACCATCTTGTAGAAGAGATTGGTAGTCCTCTTTTTTGGCTGTAACCTTCTCAGACACATTTTTACCGTGATTTTCGGATGCAAAATAATCAAAAATATTTTTGAATTTATTTACTACTTCTTCTTCCATGTTACAGTTAAAGATACCCTCTTCGCATTTGTGGTAATTAAATTTTGTTTGTACCACAAATATCTTAAATCTAGTTTTGTCTTCGTCAATTTCAAAATGAATTGCGTCTGCCCCGAGATCCTGTGTTTCATCCGTGATATCATCATCTATTTCATCATATTCAAGGTCTAGAATTATTGAGCAACATAATCTTAAGAATGAAGTGTGTGGCTCGTCCTCTGGAAATTGTTTATTTATATTAACTACTTGAGATTTTATTTGGTCGTAATAAAACTTTGAATAATCTACCATATTATAATAAGTCAGTTATGTATATTTAAAAAACCTTCTTGTTTTTGTATGTGGCAACCTCGTATTAGGGGTGGGTTTTGCTGTAGTGCTTAACCTGTTTGCCTGGCTGTTAAACTGATTGTTTTTGTGGAAAAAAGGCAGGAAATAAACTCAATGGTTTAAAAGGAGCGTTAATTATTTATGCTTGAAGCTGGAAAGACTAGTATGGCGAATAGAGTAGTAAAAAAATGGCTTGGAGCGGTTAATGAGCTTTGTGATGAATTAGCAAAGCAATGGATGGCTGCAAAAAACACATATAAAAAATCAAAATTTTACAGCGAAGCAGATATTGTTTGCAGGCTCTACAAGAGGTTGGATAAACGAAAAGTCCTTGGAGATCACTATTATTTGCACACCGAATATAATGCATGGTCTGACAAAAAGAACAAAAGGAAGAGAATGGATTTGGCCATCCTTGATGAGAATGAGAAAATTATCTTTGGAGTCGAAATAAAATATGCTTGGTACAATGGTACGTTTAACCTAAGCGTACACCGATTAATAACCCAATATAAACGAATGAGAAAAATTGAAAAAATCAGGGGTGCAATAATCTTTTACGATGCTGACGTCGAAAACAAAGAAGATTGCAAAAACCATTTAAAATATTTTAAAAAAGAATTTACCAAAGCAATAACACAAAATACGTCGAATATTGAAATATTTTATGTCTCAAAAACAGGTAAAAAACAAATAAAGTAATTGGCTTTTCAGACTATCTTCATCAAATCCTTGAAGTTTTTCAGGTTATAGTCTGCCTTGAGCTTGATGTTCTTGCTTGGGTAAAGGCAGCCGTATTCAGCCAAAGCAGTTTTCATGCCAACGCTTTTCGCGCCTTTAATGTCCTTGAAGGGATTGTCGCCAACGAAAAGGATTTCATCAGGCACTAGTTTATGCATTGTCTGTAATTCCCTCAAGGCTTTATTGAAAGGCATCTTTGAAGGCTTTTTCTGCTTTGAATCGCCTAAAGTAATGACAAAGTCAAAGAATTCAGTTAAATTCATTTCAGCCAGCCTGAGCCAGGCTCTAAGCCTTGGAGCGTCAGTGACAATGCCGAGGATAATGCCCTTGGACTTTAGTTTTAGCAGTGTCGGCCTGACTAAAGGATAAGGGGTTGTAAAGCCTTCCTGGGTTCTCCTATACGCAGTTATGGCGTTGGCCAGGATCTTATAGTCAATCCTGCCTAAGACTTTTTTCAGGAACCTCTGGAAGATTTTCTGGAATTCAATGCCGTAAAAACCGTATAAGCTAAAGAGAATTTTATAGGCTTTTTTCTCGCTTAAAGGCAAGCCGGAATCAATCATTGCCTTGATTGCTGCCTTACAGCTTTCCTCCTTCATTGTCATGAAGTCAATAAGCGTGTTATCCAAGTCAAACAAGACTGCCTTAATCATGCTAAAAGATAAGAGTGAAAGAAGTTTAAAAATGGTGTCCTGCTGCAACTTCTTTTAAGGAAAAAGAATTAATACTTGAAGGCGGTTTAAGTGTTCATGGATGCAGGAAAAATAATCAGGCTTGTTGCGGCTGTTTTGGTTTGCCAGCTGGCAGGCGTTGTTGGAAGCGTTTTCACTGTGTCAGCGATTCCTGGATGGTATGCTGGCTTGAACAAGCCTTTCTTTAACCCTCCTGCATGGCTGTTTGGGCCTGCCTGGCTGGTTTTATACACTTTGATGGGCATTGCATTGTTCCTGGTTTGGGAGAAAGGCTTTAAGGAAAAAGAAAACAGGCAGGCATTACAGGCATTCGGGTTGCAGTTAGTGTTTAACGCTGCCTGGTCAATTATTTTCTTTGGATTGCATGCTGTTTTCATTGCATTCATTGAAATAATTGTTTTATGGGTTTTAATCCTGGTGGCAATAATTAAGTTCAACAAGGTTTCAAGGAAGGCAGCCTTGCTGCTGGTGCCGTATATTGCTTGGGTGAGTTTTGCTGCATTGCTTAACCTTTCAGTCTGGCTGTTAAACTAAGGTTAATGCTGCTTTAGACATTTTTTAACAGGTTTTTAGAGTATTCAAGGCCTTCAGCAGTCCAGGAAAAGGTATCAGTCCTGTGTTTTCTCAAGTAGCCTGCTTTAATGAAGGCATTAACAACATCCTTGGCCAAATACCGCTGATTTTTGGGCAGGTGCCTGACAAGGTTGGTTATTGTTGCGTGCTTGTTGAAACTTTCGCCTAATTCCTTATAGATGGATTTAACTGCATCCCTGTAAACAGGCAACTCCCTGATCTTATGAATGTTCATGCAATCCCTTAAATAAATTAAAAAACAGTGTTTTTAATCCTTGGTTTTAAACTAATAAGTTTACTTTCCTTTTTGGGAATATTCCCAAAAACAAAACATTTATTAACTTGTCTGCTTGTTTATTTTGTATGTCTACCAAAACCATTCAAATTGAGAGTGTTGTTGAAAAAGAGCTGGGCAGGATGCCGCGCTGGCAGGCAATGCTTTACCTGCAGGAAAAAAAAGAGGCATCAGCATATCAGTTGGCTAAGGACTTAAACTGGAGTGCCGGAAAAGCGCATTCAGTGATTCGCTCGCTTCAAAAAGCAAGGGTCGTCAGCGTTAAACAAATAATTAGAAGCGGCAGGGCCCTGAAACTGGTTAGGCTGAATAAATAGCAGGAATGATTTACCTTTCAATTGCTTCTTTTGCTTCCCTTGTAATGCGCGTTTTCTTCTTGCTTGCTGAAGAAAGCTGTTTAAAAACTGAAAAACTGAAAAACATTTAAATACTTGAAAGTTGCTTTTATAAAAAATAACTTGTTTTAAAAAGGGGGAATCAGGAAATGTTGTCAGGAATTCCGGTTGACTTGAAAAAAGTAAAGAAAGAAGAAGTGGATAAGGAAATTTTGAGGCTTGGAATGATTGCCGAACTGGATGCAGTCAGCCTTTATGAACAATTAATTGCAATGACTGAAAACAAGGGCATTAAGAAAGTAATACTCGATATAGCAAAAGAAGAAAAAACCCACGTTGGTGAATTCCAGGCATTGCTTTTAAAGCTTGATAAGGAACAAGCAAGGGAATTAGACAAAGGAAAAAAAGAAGTTGATGAATTAACAAAATAAACTGGTTTTTCGGCGATGTTTGCGCAAGCGTTCAAGCTTGCAAGAAAGAGATAAATGAATTTTTCTACAGTCGCTTTCCTTTTCTTTTAGTTGCTTTCAGGTATGCTGTAACCAGCTTGCTCCACAAGTGCAGGGTCCTGCCGCTGGTTTCTTTATTGATTTTAATGCATTTCCTGCAGGTTTGCGTGAACCTGAAAAGGTCTTCCTCGCTTGCATTAAAAACTCTCTTATGCGTATCGCAGAGATTCCATGCAATTGCCAGGTTTTCCATTGCGTCAAGCTCCTTATTGCTTACATCCACGACTGCTTTAACCATTATTTCACCACCTGCATCAAAGCTAGTCCAGGCCAAGGCTTGTCTTTATTGCCTCGTCAACCTTCTTCATTGTTTCAGACTTTAACGAGCCGAGTTTCTTGAGAACTCTGGCTTGGATTGAAATCGTTCTGATTTGGTTTAATAAAACCAGGCTGTCTTTTGACAGGCCGCCTTCCCTATTTTTAATCAGCACAGTAAAAGGGTATGCGTTTTCTGTTCTTGAGGTTAGCGGGGCAACGATTGTGGTTAGGCTGGAAGCATTGCCTAAATCATTTTGAATGACTACGCAAGGCCTGGTTTTTCCTTGTTCTGAACCCTTGACTGGTTCAAAGTCAACTAATAAAACATCGCCGCGCTTAATATTCATCTAAAAACCTGTTTGCTTCCCGGTCAGCTGCTTCCCATTCTTTACAGATCTCCAGGCTTAACTTTGCAGTTTTCTTGTAGCCTTCAATCATCAGCTTTTCCTTTTCTTTCCTGCTCAAAAGCTTTTCCACGACAATCCTCTTGTCTTCCACCTTTACAATCACCCTGTCTTTTGCCTTCAGGCCCTCTAATTCCCTGATTGTCTTGGGAATGGTTATCTGGCCTCTCTCGCCTACAATGCTGATGCTTTCATACATTCAAACCACCGCCATGCAAATACATATTTTATACATACTAATTCATACCTAAACATATTTAAAAGGGTTCCTTTTCTGGCGGCATGCATGTTATGGGTTAATTCTTGTTTTCAGGCTTTATAAATTCGCGGTTTAATTGCATTAAACCATTCGTTAAAACTTTTTTTCATCCTGAAAGGCTTTTAGTTGCAAGCCAGATGAGCATTAAGCCTGCAAGCAGTAAACTGATTTGAATGAGAATGCTTTTCCTGCTTGTTTCTTTATGCGTTTCAGGAATCAAGTCAGCTGCTGCAATGTAAATGAAGGTTCCTGAAGCAAAAGCAAGTAATGGAATTGCAAAACCTTGCATGAAAGAAAAAGAATAGTAAGTCAGCAACGCTCCAACTAAAGTCATTAAAGCTGCAAGCAAGTTATAAGCCAGGACTTTCTTTTTTTCCAAGCCGCCGTAAAGCATTACCGCAAAGTCCCCGATTTCTTGTGGAATCTCGTGAAAGATTATTGCAATTGAAGTAATGACTCCCAATGGAATTGAGATGAGAAAGCTAGTTGCAATGATTATGCCGTCAATAAAGTTATGGATGCCGTCGCCGAATAAAATCATGTAACTGAATGAATGCACGTCACAGACTCCGTTTTCATGGCAATGCCTCCAAATCAATAGTTTTTCAAGCAGGTAAAAAACAATCATGCCGGTTAATGCATAGAATAAAACGTTTTCAATGCCTGCCGCTGCCAGTGCTTCAGGCAGTAAGTCAAAAAAAGCTGCACCCAATAAGGCTCCGGCTGCAAAGCTCACAAAAAGCAAGGAAGTTTTTTGGACTAAATTACCTTTCAATAAAAGCAGTATGCCTCCGACTAGCGAAGCGATTGAGCCGAGGACTGCAAAGGCAAGGATGTAAGCTAGCGTCATATAACCCTAAATAATGGTTGTTCTCTTTAAAGGTTTTTTGCTTGAAAGGAATACTAGCATGCAGTGGTTTGGATGAATGCAGTTGAGATAAATAATTTAAGCAAGCATTACGGTGACCTGAAAGCAGTTGATTCAGTAAAGTTTTCTATTGATAAAGGCACGATTTTTGGGTTGCTTGGTCCTAACGGTGCTGGCAAGACAACATTGATTTCAATGCTTGTCACGATGAGGAAGCCAACCAGCGGTAACGCGAAAGTAAACGGCTTTGATATTGCCAAGCAGCCTGATGATGTGAGGAAAAGCATTGGAATCGTTTTCCAGGACCCGAGCCTGGACGATGAACTGACTGCTTATGAAAACCTTGACATGCATGCAGCGCTTTACGGCGTTGACAAGGCTTACAGGAAGGAAAGGATTAATGAGGTCGTGAAGCTTGTCGGCTTGGAACAAAACCTTTACCATGTTGTAAAGACTTTTTCAGGCGGGATGAAGAGAAGGCTGGAGATTGCAAGAGGCCTGGTTCATCACCCGAAAATACTTTTCCTAGATGAGCCAACGCTTGGGCTTGACCCGCAGACAAGGGCAGTTATTTGGGATTACCTGAAGAAACTGAATGAAAAAGAAAAGATTACAATGATTCTTACAACGCATTACCTTGATGAAGCAGATAATGCATGCGATAAGGTAGCGATAATTGATTTAGGGAAGATAATGGCACTGGATTCGCCTGGACGCCTAAAGAATGCATTGGGAGGCGATTTGATTTCAATTAACTGTAATGCTTCTGATTTATGCGTAAAGCAATTGGCTAAACTCAAATGGGTCATATCTGCAGCAGCGCATGATGGCTTGATTGACGTCAGGGTAACGAATGGAGAGGAAAAAATTCCGTTGCTTTTACGCTTCATGGAAAAGCACGGAGCAAAAGTTGAGGCAATAAGCCTGAGAAAGCCATCCCTTGACGATGTATTCCTTCATTTTACTGGCAGAACCATCAGGGAAGAGCAGACAAAGCCTAAAGACCAGATGCGGCTGAGAAGAAAGTTATGGGGGCAAAGCAGGTGAACAGAGAGCTTGAAGGCATTTATGCTTTATGGAAGCGAGAGATAATAAGGTTTTTCAGGTCGAAGAGCAGGATTATTGGAAGCCTTGCAATGCCATTCTTTTTCCTTGCAATACTTGGAAGCGGGTTAAGCAATGCATTCAGTACTGCAAGCCTTGGAGGCAACTACCTTCAATTCATTGCGCCAGGCATTATTGCGATGGTCTTAATGTTTGGCTCAATGTTTTCAGGAATAATTGTTTTGATGGACAGGCAGTTCGGTTTCCTGAAAGAAACATTGGTGGCGCCGATCAGCAGGCTTTCAATAGTCATTGGAAAGGCTTTAGGCGGGGCAACAACAGCAATGCTTCAAGGCGTAATCATAATGGCCATAGCAATGTTTTTGGGAGTCGGATTACAGGTGGGGAATGTCGTTTTATTGCTTGCTTTCATGTTCCTGATATCATTCATGTTTGTTTCATTAGGCATTGCCATTGCCTCAATGCTTGAAGACATGCACGGCTTTCAATTGATAATGAACTTCATTATAATGCCCTTATTCTTTTTAAGCGGGGCATTGTTTCCGTTATCCTCTGCTCCAGGAATCCTGCAGAACATTTCCTTGCTTGACCCATTAACTTATGGAGTCAATGGACTGCGATTCATCCTCTTAGGGCATTCAGACATTCCTTTTGGAATATCAGTGACTGTATTGCTTTCTTTCACGATTGTCTTTATTTTAGCAGCAATTTACTTGTTTAACAGGATTGAAGAATGAACGAAGCCTGCAAGCAATAGCTTTAAATTAAAGAAAAAATACAATTATTTAAGGTAATTTAATGCTTAAGCTGAGAAGGGCAAAACCAGTGATGGTGAAGGTAAGGCGGATTGGCTCTGGAAAGGCAGGGGAAGTGCCTATAAGATTCAGCCAGAAAACTCTTTTGTCAGGCATAAGGCATTATGCAAGAAAACTGCCTTCACGTACAAGCCTTGAGGTGCAAAACAAAATCTATTATGATTTAACCAATGCCAACCCAGAGAAGAGAGCGGACGCAATATTGAATTTATGCGAGATGCAGTCCAAGGAAGCAATAAAGCCTTTCATGATGCTTTTAGGCGACGCAGACTATCATGTACGTAACATGGCTGTTTTTGCAATGGGTTTGTTCAAGGTCAAGGAAGCAATGCCTAATCTCAGAAGGCTTTTGAGGGATGAAAACCAGTATGTCAGGGAAGAAACAAGATGGGCTTTAAAGCAGATTACAGGAAAAAATCCTCGCGTGAGAATGCCAAGGCGTATGAGAGAGAATAAGCAGAGGTGGTTTAATGCGAAGAAGAGCAGGGCTGACTAGGGAGCAGTTAAAGCAATTGGTTAGTGCCACAAAAACCACTTTATGGAAGACTCCGTGGGTTGAGCAGAGGCAAAGAATTACATCAGAACTCATAAGAAAATACGTTGCAAGGCTGCCTAAAAACACGCTGCCTGCAATCAGGAACGCTGTCTCTGATTTAGGGAATTACAATCCGGAGATTCGCTTTAAGGCAATAAGCAGTCTTAAGAAAATGAGTGATTATGGCTTGCATGTACCGCAGGCAGTCAAGCCATTGATTTTATTGCTTAAGGACTCTTCTCCTGCTGTCAGGAAAATAAGCGCCTTCCAGTTAGGCTACATGAAGGCGAGGAGAGCGGTGCCCCAGTTAGCCTTCAGTCTTAAAGACAAGGACCCCAAGGTTAGGGCTGCAGCTGTCTGGGCATTGGGAAGGATGAAGGTTGTAGAGGCAGCCAAGCCAATAATGAATTTGCTTGGCGACAGGAATCCATTGGTTAGGACAAAGGCAGCGGATGCTTTAGGCGAAATGAAAGTTCAGGCGGCTTCTAAGCCCTTGGACACAATAGCAAATAATGACCCGGATAAAGGAGTCAGAAAGGCAGCTTCAAAGGCCGTGACTGAAATCCTTCTAGGCGAAAACCGCTAGGCAATGTATTGCCTTTCAGGATTCGCTGCATTGCAAGCAAAAAAGAATTTCCAATAATTATTTATACTTCCTTTAGCATTCTATGATGCATGTGGATACTCAAGATAAAGTTCACCCACCCCAACTCTTTCTCAATCCAGTCAGCAAAGAAATTCAATCTCACGCTGCTGGCGTTTCCATTGAACACCTTCCAAAAGCTCAGCGAGAGCCATATGACTTCAGCGCACCTGGTTATCGGGGAAAAAAAACAGAAACAAAAATGGGAGAAATTGCTGAGGAAAACCAGCTTTATTTCAAACCTTGAAGTAGAAGGGGACTTGGTTGTTTACAATCATAAAGCGCCGGTAAAGGAAAGCCATCTGGCGTTATATTTTTCGCCTGAGTTATTCCTTGTCAAGCCAGTGGCAATAAAGCCAGACGGCTACCAGTACATTGAGGTCGCTTCCTGGCGCAAGGAAGTCCTGACAAAGTTCGTTAAAGACATTTCCTCGTTCGGCAAGATTCACTCGCAGTCAATAAAGCAGGAAAAACTGACAGACATTTACATTCCTCATTTATTCCCCAGCCTCTCGCCGAAGCAAAAAGAAGTCATTCTACTTGCGTTCAGCAATGGCTACTATACTTACCCTAAAGGAACTGATATTGACACTTTAGCCAAAGCCCTGAAACTTGCGCCGTCAACTGTCCAAGAGCATTTAAGGAAGGCAGAGGCAAAACTGATGCCTTTCCTGCTTGAAAACCTCACCCTCAAATGACCTAATATGCCGTTCAGCAACGGGTTGCGGGATACCGTTGTATGACGGGTAAATCATTATATTCGTAGCCAGAGCAATATATGTAATTAACTTTGAAAAGTGAATGAGTTAACTGAGTGTTTTGGAAGGGTGTTTTGAATGGCGTTTAATTTGGTTGGAGGAAAGGAGATTAGCGCAACCCTGACCCCGAAAGACTTGAAGTTAGAGAAGAAAGACAAGACTGGCAGGAAATGGCTTGAATTCAAGCTGAATATTTGGAAAGAACAGGCCGGCTTGTTTGCTTTGGAAGGAATTTGCGTTTTGATTGTTTTGGCCAGCTTAACTTCCTTCGGCTTTCTTTTTGTTCTGCCGTTAGTTGGCTGGCTTTGCCTGAAACAGCAGGAAAAGCTCTGGAAGACATTCAATGACTTCAGGAGATTCAGCTCAAAGAATACAGTTATAGTGGACTTGAGGTGATGAAAATGGGAATTAATCTGCCAATGGGAAAGGAAATCGAGGTAAGGTTTGACCCTAAAACTTTGGGAATTGATTCAAGGAAGAAAGTCGGTTTTGAATACTTCGGCAAATCCATTAATGCCTTCAAGGTAAAATCAGAGTTCATGACTTTTCTTGGAGTGAATGCCTTGCTCTGGATTACAATGGTTTGGTTTCAAGCCAATCTGTCAATCTTATTTCTCTTGTCAGGCTTCTGGCTTTTGAAGATGCGCTGGAAGTCATTGGAGGAAAACAACAATCTTAACAGATGGGCTAATAAAGAGGTTACGAGAATAGACGTGTAGGAAGTGGCTGAATGCATTTTGAGATAATTGCCAGGGACTTTGGAAGCCCGTTCATTCATCAATTGTCTTATCTTGACGGCACCGCAGGCAAGGATTTAGGGAAAATAATCAAGAGAAAACCATCTGTTGCCTGCCTTATTTTCAATAACCGTCATTTTGGTTACAGCTGGGATGTCGATAACATTGAGAAAGACGTTGCAAGCATGTTCAAGTTAATCCAGAATCCTGAATTCCTGAAATCAGTGAGAAACAAGAACATTGAATCAATTCATGAACTGGAAAGAAAAATCAGGTTACTGCAGAAAACCGATGCCTCAAAACTTTCAGTCAGGGAAATTGAAGAAACAATGAATGGCATTTATGCTGCCTGGAGGGAAATGAATTTATTCGGCCATTTAATCAATTTAGCTGACTTTTTCAACAGCATAGGCAAGGTAATAACTAGGTTCCTTGAGGAAAAGAAAGCCCAAGGTGCAGGCATTGAGGTGGGCGAGGCATTCAGCAAGCTGACCAGCCCCCTAGAAACATCAAAAATCATGGAACAGGAAATGAGTTTTTATAACCTGCTTGCATTGATTCAGGCAAACAAGAAGCTTGAAAAAGAATTCAAGTCAGGCGCAACAAAAAAAATAATTGAGTCATTAAAGGCATTCCCGTTCATTGAAAACGCCTTGAAAACTCATGTCAGGGACTTTGACTGGCTTTCATTCAGTTATGATGGCCCGACAATCCTTGACGAAGACTACTTTATTGGATTGCTTTCCAGCGAGGCAAGGCAGGGAATTGACGGAAAACAAAAACTGCGGGAATTGCAGGAACACGGCAAGGAAACCGCCTTGGAACAAAAAAAGCTTTTGGATGAATTAAAGCCTCCTGCAGAAATAATGCACTTCATTGAGGTTGCCAAAACCTCAGGCTACCTTAAGGCTTACAGGAAGGAAACAACTTATTGGGCTTCAAGGCACCTTGATTCATTAATCAAGGAAATTGCCAGGAAGCTTTGCCTGAGCCCTTTGCAGGTCAGGCACATGACTGTCAGTGAAATGATTTCCTGCCTTAAAAAAGGCAAGGCTGATGCTGACTGGCTGAATGACAGGATCAAAACCTGCGTTGTCACGATGGTCAAGGGAAAGGCAGTCATTTTTTCAGGAAAAAAAGCTGAAAAATGGCTGAAGTTATTCAAGGAACAAGAGGAAATCAATGTGACAGAGTTAAAGGGAGAAACTGCTTTTCCAGGCAAGGCAAAAGGCATGGTTAAGTTAATTGAGCAGGCAAGCGATATCCCTAAAATGCGGAAAGGAGACATTCTGATATCAGCTTCAACAAACCCAAGCCTGCTGCCTGCAATGAAGCTTGCTTCAGCAATTGTGACAGATGAAGGCGGGGTAGTCTGCCACGCAGCAATTGTCAGCAGGGAACTAAAGATTCCATGCGTTGTCGGGACAAAGATTGCCTCAAGGGCACTGCATGACGGCGACATCGTGGAAGTTGACGCTGCACAAGGAACCGTTAAAATAATTTCCAAAGGAGAAAGAAAATGAAGGAAAAAAATTCAGGGAAAGAGTTCATTGGCTTTTTCAAGGAAGTTTCAAGGGATGACACAGCAAGGGCAGGGGGCAAGGGAGCCCAGTTAGGCGAGATGTTTAATGCAGGCTTTCCGGTGCCTGACGGCTTTGTTGTACTGACTGCCGCCTTTGATGAAGCGACTTATGACAACCACATCAATGAAAGGATTTATCACTTGATTGAAAAAGTTGATGCAGACAACACTGAATCGCTTAACGCTGCGGCAAAGTCAATCCAGGGAATGATTTTAAAGGCAGGGGTTCCTGCAGGAGTCGGGAAAGCAATCAAGCAGGCTTTCAAGAGGCTTGATGCTGGCTTTGTTGCAGTGAGGTCCAGCGCTACCGCAGAAGATGCCTCGCAAGCGAGCTGGGCAGGAGAGCTCGACACTTATACAAACATTCAAGAAAAGAATTTAATGCTTGCAATAAAGCGCTGCTGGGCAAGCCTGTTCAGCCCAAGGGCGATAATTTACAGGATTGAAAAGAAGTTCAGGCATGAGGAAATCAGTGTCGCTGTAGTCGTTCAGAGAATGGTTAACAGCGAGGTAAGCGGCGTAGTGTTCACCAAGCACCCGGTAACCAATGACAACAAAAAGATTTTGATTGAGGCAGGTTATGGCTTGGGCGAGAGCGTTGTAAGCGGCAAGATAACGCCTGATTCCTATGTTTTTGACAAGGAAACAGGGTTAATCGAGGAAATTAAAATCGGCAGGCAGAACACCGTGATTTTAAAAAGCAAGGGGAAAACGATTGAAAAGAAATTAGGCAAGAAATTGCAGGAAAAGCAGAAGCTCTCGGGAAAACAGATAATCGAATTAAGCGAAATCTGCAAGAAAATCGAAACTCATTATCAGTGCCCCCAGGACATTGAGTGGGGTTTCGAGAAGGGAAGATTTTATATTCTTCAAACGCGCCCTATTACTACGTGAGGCAGCAGTTATGCCGAGAAAAATCGTGGTTCATGTTTTCAGGCACGGAAAGGCAGCCCAAGGGGTTTTGACTCCTGAAGGCATAAGGGAATTGAAGGGCATTGGAAAGGAATTAAGGAAATCAATTCCCAGAAAGGGAGGCGCAAAGTTTTATTTCAGCCCGGTGCCAAGGGCAGTCCAGACAGCAGGCGTTCTTCGTGAGGCAGCAGGAAAAAAAGCACTGAAATACGTTCCAAGAACGCGGGAGGCATTGACTGAAACAAGGAGGGCTTCACAGGAAGCATTCCTTAAAGAGTTTGAGAAAGCAGGCAAGAATGAAAGCGTCTTGCTTTCCAGGTGGCTTGACAAGGCAATTGATGCCTCTGTTTTAGAGCAGCCTGAAAAAAGCGTTGAAAGGCTCAAGAAAGCCTTGTTTAAATTCCCTGCTTATCTTTCAGGCAGGCTGAAAGAAGGCAAGCCAATTCACCTGGTTTATGTCAGCCATGGAGGCCCGCTTGATGCCTTTATTGAGCACCTGACTAACAAAAAAATGAGTGATTTAGGCGGCTTTATAAAGAACGGGGAAAGAATGATTTTTGCCTTCAAGAAAGGCTCTCTTTCACTGGTTTTCAGGGGCAAAAAATACGGTTTATACTAGCCTAAGAAAAAAGGGGGCAAAAGACCCTTGGTTCCTGCACTATACTGCCTTCAAGAATTCGCTTTATCGCATATGTTTTTAAAGCGTTTCAACCCTTAATTATTCAGTTTTATAGCACTAGTTTTCATTATTTTATAAGGGATTTGGAGGGATTTTATTTGGCCAGCAAAGAAAACATTCAAGTAAAACAACAGGTAAAACCGATGGAGCAAGAATTAAGCGAGGTAGAAAAAGAAGAGGCTGAATTCGAGGCAATTCCTGAAGAGTCGCTGCCTTTTCCTAAAGCAACCATTGTCAACATGATGAGAAAACACCTTGATTCTGGAAAGCAAATCAAGGGACAGGTAAAAATTGAAATGAACAAGTGGCTTGGCAAAATGGTTGAAAGAATCACCAAGAAAATGAATGCATTGCCTTACACTTACATCGACCACAGCATGTTCAAAGACGCTATAGACACTTACGAAAAGATTCAGGACATTGAAGACGAGAGAGACAGAATCATTAAATACCTGGAAAAAATAAAGTCAGACTGCGAATTATTGGAAAGAGAAGTAGAAAGAAAATTCGAGCTTTAAGCTGGGCAGGCAGCACACAAGGTTTAAATTACCTTATATTACTTATTTTACTTAATTAAGGGTTTTAAGGTGGTTTAATGACTAACATGACTTTAGCTATTCCTGAACCAATTTATAGGGTTATGAAAAGGCATAAAGAAGTCAAGTGGACTGAAGTTGCAAGAAAAGCAATCGAAGAAAAAGCAAGGCTGTTGGAAGCCGAGAAAGATCCTTGGAGAATTTATGCTTTAAAACATGCTTTAGAGGATTGGGATGAAGCAGATAAACTTATCAAATATTGAACAAGGAGAACTAGTGGTTGCGGATATTCTTTTCGCTGAACAAGTAGGCGCAAAGAAAAGGCTTGCACTTGTAGTTAGTAACACAAATTTTAATGCCCAGTCAGAAGATATAGTAGTGTTGAAAGTTACTTCGCATGGAAGCAACACAAAATTTGATGTTAAAATTGACAATAAGGACACAGTTAATGGCGCTTTGGAGAAGCCAAGCACGGTAATGATAGATTTTCCAGTAGTAATAGTAAAAAAAAGAATTTATGCAAGGCCGGATAAAATAAAACCCGAAAAACTATTGGAAATAAAACAGAAACTGAAAGAATTATTCGAGTTATAACTTTTTTTCTCTTTCTTTCCAGTAAATGTTTTCCAGGATATAAAGGCCTGCCAAGCCCGTCCATCTGCCAAACCTTTTCTCCATTTCCTTCAAGACTTTTTCCTTGTTCTGGCTTTCCCTGCCAAACAACTGCTTTGCAAAAATCGGCGTGTTCCATACATCCAAGACAAGTTCATCGTAATGCTTTAACGCCTCAAACAAGAAAATGCCTGCAGAATACTCTCCAATGCCAGTTAATTTCATTAACTCTTTTTTTGCCTGCTCTTTTGGCAGTTTTCTTAACTTTAATTCATCAATTTCTTTCTTCAAAAAGCTTTTAGAGACAGCCAGAACAAACTTGTCCCTATAGCCAAGTTTGCAGGCATTCAAATCCCTTTTCTTTGCTTTAACTATATCTTTCGGGGTAAAAAAAGCATAAAGTTCTTTGCCGTCAAAAACAACTTTTTCCCCAAACATTTCAAGCAGGTTTTTCATCATTGCCCTGGTTCTTGCAACATTCGCATTCTGCAAGACAATTGCAATAATTAATAGCTCGTAAAGAGACTCTAATGCGGTAACCCTCATGCCTTTTAGCCTTTTCAAGGGCTCTTTCATTATCGCCTGTTTTTCAGCCAAGCCAATGAATTCATTGATGTCTTCGCTAAAGCCAAGCCTGTAAGAAAGTTCTTCAACTAACCTGGTTTTTTCTTCTTTGCCAATGCCTTTTTTAGCATAAATGACTGCTTTAACCCGTGGCTTGCCAATCATGCCTTCAGACCACATCTTGGCCCCAAAAACCTTGCCAAGAAAACGCATTGTAAACCAGTAAGTGCCTTCTTCATATTTCTCCAGGGGAGTTTCAAAATGCGATGGCTTATAGGTTGCCTCAAAATTAAATGGCGGCACAGGCCTGGCTTCAAAGGCAAAAATTCTTTTAAGTGCAGCATTTTCTAGGTTCGGCTTAGCCATTTCGATGCCTCGGATAAAAAAATAGGCTGGAAAAAGCTTATGCTTTTTCCACTAAATAGTTTTTGAATAACTGCTTTGCTTTCACTGGGTCGTTTAATTTCATTGCAAGCACTGCTTTGTCTTTTTTTCTTGAAAGCAGGTAAATGTTTTCAATGTTAATGCCTTCATTTGCCAAGTAAGTAGCAACTTTTCCTAATTCGCCTGGCCTGTCAATAATCTCAAATAACAGGATTTCAGAATCAACTGTCTTGAAGCCGTTTTTTTCAACCAAGCTTTTCGCGGTATTAAAGTCGCTTGTTATCACGTGAATGATTGCAGAATCAGCAAAGGTTTCTGCTGTAATGCTTTCCATGTTAACGCCCTGGCCTCCAAGCAATGAAGCGACTTTTGCTAGAATGCCTGGCTTGTTTTCAGTTAAAATAGTTAATTGCTTCATTTCATGCCTCCCAAGCTGTGTTAGCTCCTGCATAAACTAATACACTGTGAAAAAGTTTAAAAAGCCAAGTATTATAGCCCTTTTCTTTAAAAATAATTTAAAAACCAAAGGTTTTTAAAGCTTTAAAATGTTTGCATTTTAAACAAAGTTAAAAAGCTTTTCATTCAATAAAGGATTAGTATTACTAGCTATAATACTCTTTTTTAGAATTAAGAAAATCTTTTTTATCGGGAGGTATTTTGAATGACTTCACAACAGCAAATGAATCAACCAGTAATTTTTCTATCCGAGGGTTCTAAGAGAGTCCAGGGCAGGGATGCTTTATCCATTAACATCATGATTGGTAAAGCAGTGGCTGAAGCTGTTAAAACGACTTTAGGCCCTAAAGGCAGGGACAAAATGATTGTTGACGAATTAGGTGATGTAACGATTACTAATGACGGTGCAACTATTTTAAGCCAGATGAGCATAGACCATCCAATTGGCAAAATGATGGTTGAAATAGCTAAGACCCAGGATGATCAAGTCGGTGACGGCACTACGACAGTAGTTGTCTTGGCAGGCGGCTTATTGCAGAAAGCAGAGCAGTTATTGAGCGAAGGCATTCACCCAACAACCATTATCAAGGGATACAGGGATGCTGCTAAAAAAGCAAAAGAATTATTTACTGAAGTAGCTGACAAGATTAGCCCGACTGACAAAGCGTTGGTCAAAGAAATTGCTAAGACTTCAATGACTGGAAAGTCATCTGAAATGAGCGAAGAATTAAGCGATTTAGTCTTGAAAGCAATTACTGAAGTGACTGAAAAAAAGGATAATGTCTGGGTTGTTGACAGGGACAGCATTAAAGTAGAGAAAAAAGCAGGCGGTTCTCTTGACGACAGTAGGTTGGTTCAAGGAATAGTGCTTGACAAGGAAAGAGTTCATACCGGAATGCCTAAAGAGGTTAAAGACGCTAGGATTGCATTGCTTGATGTTGCTTTGGAAATAAAGTCTCCGGAGACAGACACTAAAGTGCAGATTTCAAGCCCTGATCAACTGCAAGAGTTCCTTGACCAGGAAGAAAAAATGCTGAAAAACATGGTTGACACGGTAAAAAAAGCAGGCGCTACCGTATTGATTTGCCAGAAAGGCATTGATGACATTGCACAGCATTTCCTTGCAAAAGAAGGCATTTTTGCTGTAAGACGCGTTAAGAAAAGCGATTTGGACAAGCTTGCTAAAGCAACTGGCGGAACAATCGTTTCGAGAATCAATGACTTGACAAAGAAAGACTTGGGCTTTGCTACCTCGGTTCATGAAGAAAAAATAGGCGGAGAAGAAATGACTTTTATTGAAAAATGCAAGAACCCAAAAGCAGTAACGATTTTATTGCGCGGAGGCTCAGAACATGTCATTGATGAAGCTGAACGAAGCATTAATGATGCGATTGGCTCAACGACAGCTTCATTGGAAGATGGATTGATTGTTTCAGGCGGAGGCAGCTGTGAAATAGAGGTTGCTTTAAAGCTCAGAAATTATGCCCAGTCAGTCGGAGGAAGAGAACAACTGGCTATTGAAGCATTCGCTGATGTCTTGGAAATAATCCCAAAGACTTTGGCTGAAAGTGCTGGCATGGATCCAATCGATGCATTGGTTGATTTAAGGGCAAAGCATAAAGGCAAGGAAGGCAAGTATGTCGGCGTTGACGTGTACGCTGGAAAAACAGCTAACATGAAGGAAAAGAAAGTCATGGAGCCACTGCGCATTAAATTACAGGCAGTGACTTCAGCAGCCGAAGTAACCGAAATGATTCTAAGGATTGACGACATAATTGCAGGCGTTGGAAAATCAGCAGGCCCTGGCATGGGCCCAGGCGGAATGCCTGGCGGCATGGGCGGGGAAATGGGCATGGATTAAATGCCCTAACTTTTTCTTTTTAAATTGCGAAGCGTTTTTTCCGAGGTTTTTGTTAAAAAGCCCAGGCATAGTTTTAAATAATGTTTTCAGGAAAAAATAGTTCAATGACCACACATGTCTTGCAATGAACTAACTGATTCTTTATTGGGTTGGTTTGTTTTATGACAGCATGCCAGTCATTTAACTAAAAAAATTGCATAAAAGGAGGAATTACACAATGCAAATTTCTGAGCTAAAACCTTTCCAAAAAAGAGTCGATTTGAGTTTTAAGGTAGTCGAGGTGAGAGAAGCTAAAGAAGTCCAGTCAAAACTGGATAATACAACCCATAAGGTTGCCGAAGCAGTTGTTGCTGATTCAAGCGGCAGTATTTTATTGACTTTATGGGATGACGCTATAACCAAAGTAGCGCAAGGAAAAAGCTATAAGCTAGGCAACGGCTTTACCTCGCTATTCCAGAACACTCTTCGCTTGAATATTGGCAGGCAGGGAACAATCGAAGAAACCGAAGACATTGGCGAAGTAAACAAAGAGAACGACGTCAGTTCAAAAGAATTTGAAAGAGGGCCAAGACGCTTTGGCGGCGGAGGCGGCAGAGGAGGCTTCGGAGGCGGAGGCAGAGGTGGCTTCGGAGGCGGAGGCAGAGGCGGCTTTAGAGGCGGCGGAGGCGGTGGCTTTAGCAGAGAAAGACAAGCACCTAAAGAAGAAAGCACGGAAGAAGAAAGCTTCGAAGAGCCAAGCGAAGAATGAATTAAAAAGCATGAAAGAGAGTCTTTAAAAAAACTCTCTCTCATTATTTTTTTTATGAATAGAAGGAATTTACCCATACTCGTGCAATCGCTTGCACGCGTTTGCTGACTATTTCTTTAAATACTTTAACTATTTATACTTGGAAACACTATTCTTAGTCATTATTGGGCTCGCAGCTCAGTCAAAAGAAAATGGTGTTTTAAATGTTTTATGATTACTTGATTAATGATTTGGGGCTCGTAGCTCAGCCTGGTGAGAGCGATGGTCTTATAAGCCATAGGTCCTGGGTTCGAATCCCAGCGGGCCCACTCCATCAAATTAAAAATTTGTTGGAATTTAATTAATTGCGTGGTTCAAGATGGCAGTTTTGGAAAAGTATTCAAGCGAGAAAGAAAAAGAAGTAATTGATTTCTGGCTAGCGAACGGCATTCCTGAAAAAACCAGACGCCAGAATGCCGGCTCGAAAAAAACTTATTATTTCATGGACGGGCCTCCTTATGCTACTGGAGAGATTCATTTAGGCACTGGCTTGAACAAGGTATTGAAAGACTTTGCAATCCGCTACTGGAGAATGAATGGCTTTGATGTTTTTGACAGGCCAGGCTATGACACGCATGGAGTGCCGATTGAAAGCACGGTTGAAAAAAAACTTGGCTTTACGTCAAAGCAGGATATTGAAGCTTACGGCGTAAAAAAATTCATTGATGAATGCAAGAGCTTTGCAACAAAACACATTGGCTTGATGAATGAAGCATTTAATGACCTGGGCGTTTGGATGGATTGGAAGAATCCATACCTTACATTAACCAATTCATACATTGAGGCTATCTGGCAGGCTTTCAAGAAAGCAGAGGAAAAAGGCTTGCTTTACTTGGGAAGGTATCCGGTGCATGCCTGTCCTTACTGCGGCACTGCAGTCGCTTATAACGAGATTGAATACCAGAAAATAAAAGACAAAGCAATTTTCGTAAAGTTTCCTGTCAAAGGGCAAGAAAATACTTTTTTGGTTATCTGGACTACAACTCCTTGGACATTGCCTGGAAACACTGGAATAATGGCGCATCCTGACTTTGAATACGCTTTCGTTAAACTAAGCAACGGCGAGAGCTGGATTATTGCAAAGGAATTAGTCCAGGAATTAATGAATTTACTGGAAGCAGGCTATTCAATCGAGAAAACAGTCAAGGGAAAAGAACTTGCAGGACTTCGTTATGACAGTCCATTACATGACTTATTGAAATTGAACTGGCAGGAATTGCCTAATCTTTATACAGTCATTACTAATGCAAGGTATGTCAGCTTGGAGCAGGGCTCTGGATTAGTTCATACTGCGCCAGGGCATGGAAAAGAAGACTTTGATGCAGGCATGAAGTCAGAGCCGAAATTGCATCAGTTAAGCCCTGTAACCCTTGAAGGAAAATTCACTGAAGAAGCTGGAAAATACTCTGGAAAAAATGTTTTTGAGGCGAATGAAGAAATAGTCAATGACTTAAAGGCAAGGAATGCTTTGGTTTTCGGGCATGATTTCAACCATGATTATCCAATGTGCTGGCGTTGCAAGAACAAGTTAATAATGCTTTCAGCACCGCAATGGTTTTTGAAAGTCAGTGAAATCAGGCAAAAACTCTTGTCAATGAATGAAGGCGTTGTCTGGAGCCCGGCATGGATGAAGGACAGGATGAGGAACTGGCTTGAAAACCTTTATGACTGGCCTGTCAGCAGAAAGCGTTATTGGGGGGCTCCACTGCCAATCTGGGTTTGCGTTAAATGCAATAAGAGGAAAGTCATTGGCTCAATTAATGAATTAAGAAAAGAATCTCCAAGCCTGCCTGAAGAGATTGATTTGCACAAGCCATTCATTGATTCAGTCAAGCTAAAGTGTTCTTGTGGTAATGAAATGAACCGGGTTGAAGAGGTATTGGATGTCTGGTTTGACTCAGGCGTGAGTTCATGGGCTGCATTGGATTATCCCCAAAGGGATGACTTGCTGAAAAGGTTTTGGCCTGCTGACTTGAATATTGAGGCTGCAGAGCAAGTGCGTGGCTGGTGGAATTCCCAGTTGATTTTAAGCGAAATATTATTTGATAAAGCGCCTTTCAAGAAAGTTTCAGCTCATGGATTTGTCTTAGGCATGGGAAAAGTCAAGATGGCTAAAAGCCTTGGCAACATTGTCCAGCCAAGCGAGGTAATCGAAAAGCATAACCGTGATTACTTGAGATGGTATTATGCTTTTGAAAGCAGGGGCGAGGACATAATTTTTGACTGGGCTGGTTTCTGGAATTATTTCAAAGATGTCGAACGCTTTTTTAATACTTTATTGAATGCATTCAATTACTCTAAAATGTATTCCACTGTTGCTGTCAGTGAGGCAATGAAGTTGAATGAGAAAGAATTATTGCCTGAAGACAAATGGCTTTTAAGCAAATTAAATTCCTTAATCAAGGAATCAAGAAAGGATTATGAAGCTACCGAATATTTTAAAGTCATTCAATTGCTTGAAAACTTTGTCTTGGAAGATTTCAGCAGGACTTACATTAAATTAGTCAAGGACAGAGTCGGCAATGAATCAAGCAAGACAGCAGAAAAAATAATTGTTAAAACGCTTTATTCCCTGCTTGGCTTGCTGGCTCCGGTTTGCCCTCACATCACAGACTATTATTACCAGGATTTAAAGCAGAAGGGAATGCCTGAAAGCATTCACCTGGCTGGAATGCCTGAACCAGTTGAAGGCTTAATTGATAAATCACTTGAGATGCAGCTTGGTTTAGCTAAAGAGCTAGGCGAGAAAGTCCTTGCATTAAGGGAAAGCAATAAACTGAAACTGAGATGGGTTTTAAAGAGTTTATTAGTCGTCAGCGAGAAAGAAGACCCATTGCCTGACTTTAAAGAACTCTTGGCTAGAATGGTTAATGTCAAATTAGTTAAATGGATTCGCGAAAAGCCTTCAGGAAAGTTTGCTTCAGCTGTCTTGAATGAAGTATCAGTGTTTTTAGACACTGAAACAAAAGGCTTGGAAGAAGAATGGGAGTTTCAAGAACTCAGAAGAAGAATCCAGGAACAGAGAAAACAGGCTAAGCTGATGCCTTCACAGAAAGCCAGCTTAGTCATTGCTACTGACGATAAAGCGTTTTTGGAAAAATTCAGGAAAGAATTAGAGATGGCAACTAATTCAAGCATTACAGTCCAGGAAAAGACTTCAAGAGAATTGGAAAAGCTCTTGAAACGGGCTTTCAGCATTGAATTAAAAACCTAATGCTTTTTTCATTAATCAAGTCATGCTTAATCATTGAATCTTTTAGGAGGTTTTAGAATGGCTAAAGCTAAAACGGTTGTTGTAAACCAAGAAACATGTATTGGCTGCGGAGCTTGTGTTGCAATCTGCCCTGATGTTTTTGAAATGGGCTCTGACGGCAAAAGCCGTGTAAAGAAGCTAGGCAACTGCGGTAAATGCGATTGCCAGCAGGCAATTGATTCATGCCCGGTAACCGCAATCAGCTGGAAAAAATAAAGCCGCGGCTTTGTTTCTTTTTCATTCTTCTTCCGGCTGGAACAGGTAAGGGTTTTCCTTGATGAATTTCTTTCTTTCTTCCGGGTCTGGAAAAACCTTCCTTAAATAAGTAATTATGTCTCTTTTGGTTATAGTGTACTTGTACTCGTCCCTGAAAACCTTGCCTGTTAAAGCCCCTTTTAAAATATTAAAGTCAGTTAAATAATAATCCCTGGTCATTTTTGGAACAAAGCTGCTGAATTCAACATCAAGTAAGTAAACCCTGTTTCCTTTAACCAAAAAATTCCTTGGCCTTAAGTCCGCATGTATTACTTTTCTTTCGATTAATCTTCTGTGGAGTTTTCCTGCTTCTTCAATGAATTTTTTTCTCCTTAAAGGGGATTCAATATCAAGATTTATTTCTTCCAGCGTAAAACCCCCTGAAATGAATTTCTCGACAACATAGCCGATATTTTTTTTCTTGTCTATGACAAAACCCAGTGGTTCTGGAACCAAAATCAAGGGACTTTCTCTTTGCGTCGGCTTAGGAATTTTTTCTTTTATTGATTTAATTTCTTTTTCATTTACTATGGCAATCTGCTGGGATTCTCTTGGTTTCGATTGAATTATTTTGCCTGTTCGAATCCGGTATAAGTTCTCGAATTCTTTTCTAGCCAGTTCAGGGAGTGTTTCTTTTACAAGCAAATGCACTTTTTTTCCTTCGTCATTCAGAGTACTCCCGACATAAATAGTATGCCTTTGCCGTCCGGTTTTCATTAAATAAGTTTTATAAGCGTCTTTTAACAATAATTGCGGATTCCTGGTATACTTATGAAATGCATTTCTAAAGCCTTTCACGTACAATAACTCTACATTCCACGACTTTACATGTTTTATTCGTGGAGCAAGAATTCTTCTAGGCGGTATATAGACTTTCTTCGGAACCATAGTCACCTGATTAATTCTTTGCTTTGGTTAAATAAAATCCTTTGCTTTTCGAAAAAACTCTTTTAAATCATTCCAAGCAATATTCAGTGGATGAAAGCAATAAAACAAGTTGAAACAAAGCCAGGAATGACTGTAAACGAGTTGATTAACGAGTTTAATGCAAGCAATGCATTCCAGGCAGGACAGCTTGCCAAGGCAGTCAGCATTAGCGAGGCAATGGTTAAAGACAAGGACTGCGGGGTATTCTTTGGCTTGGCTGGGGCAATGGTTCCAGGAGGCATGCAAAGAGTCGTTGCTGACATGATTTACGATGAATGGATTAATGTTTTTGTAAGCACCGGAGCTAATCTGACTCATGACTTGATTGAAGCTTTAGGCTTCAGGCATTTCAAGCTTTCAAAACCCTTGACAGACATTCAATTGAGAAAAAAGGGCTTGGACAGGATTTATGATTCTTTAATGCAGAACAAAGCCTATCAAGCAATGGAAAAATTCTTGGACAAGGCAGTTAATGAGATTGATTCAAGGGAAGTAAGCATTAAAGAATTACTTTGGTTTGTGGGTTCTAAAATAAAGTCAAAAAATTCGCTGCTTAACGCATGTGCTGTTAAAAAAATTCCAGTTTATTGCCCTGCATTCGATAACTCCGGTTTAGGCATTCAATTAAGTTACTTGCTTAAAGAAAAAAAAATTAATGTCCCTGCCTTTAAGGACTTGCATGAACTGCTGAATCTTTCCTTTGACTATAAAGTTAAAGGCGTTTTCTTTGTCGGCGGCGGAGAGCCGAAGAATTATATCCAGCAGGCAATGCAGTTCAGCCCAGAGCCTGCAAAATACGGAGTGCAGATAACGACTGACAGGCCTGAATTCGGCGGTTCTTCAGGAGCTCCTCTAGAGGAAGGGGTTTCTTGGGGCAAAATGAGCGAGAAAGGCAGGTTCGTTGACTTATATTGTGATGCAACGATTGCCTTGCCGTTAATCAGCGCTGCGTTGAAAGAAAGGCTTAAAGTTGGTTAACTTTTCATTATTATCTCTCGCAGCTTTGTTGACAAGATTCCCAAGAAGTTATGGGCTAATGGCGGATGTTCATGAAAACTTTTAATGGCTTCATCTAATTGCTTTTTTTCCTCGGGATTTTTGGTTTCATGCAGTCTCTTGGCTATAAACATGTCAGCATCTAGCAAGAAATCGCTTTTAGCGTCAATTCTCTTGTTTATTTCCCTGACGAACTCAAATGCAGCAATCGCTTGGCTCTTGCTTAATTTAGGGATTTCCAGTGTTTTTAATGCAGTCCAGGACTCATTCCCTTCAATCTTAATTCCATGCTTTTTCTTTAAGTCAATAAAGCCTCTCGCAAGCAATGCAGTGGCCCTGCTTCTGACATTAACATAAAAATCAGTTAATGCTTGTGGCCCGCCCTTGGAATAAAGGTCTTTAACGAATTCAGCTTTCCTCTTCATTAACTCCTTGTGGTTCTTCAAGAGCCCCGGGACAGCGCCTTTCCTTACCTTAAACATCCTCTGGGTCATAAAGAATTTTCTTTTAGGTCTTTTTCCATTCATTTATTTCACTGCCTTGCTTATTTCTTCTTTATTCATTGTTTTCTCGCAATAAAAGCAACTTGCTTTCAAGGGGGTTTCCTGGATTGAAAACCTTGTGGTGATTGTTTCATGGTTTGTTATACAGGTAGGGTTAATGCATGAAAGAATGCCTTCAACCAGTTTAGGCAATAAGATTTTTGTTTTTCTTGTCACTTCATGTCCTTTAATTAAATTAAGCGTTGCTCCTTCTGCAATCAAAGCAATCTTGTTGACTTCGTCTTCGGTTAAATTCTTGTTTTCAATAAAGACAAGGTCTTTTCTCCCCATTTTTTTGCTCTCAACATTCAAAGCAATTGCTGCAACCGCATTGCTTTCAAGATTCTCAAGACAGAGTATTTCTGCTATCTTTAAAGCTTTCCCAATCGGAATATGGTCAATGGTGGTTCCTTCTTTTATTGCTTGGATATGAAGTTCTTTAGGCATATTATTCATTCACCTTTTTTGCATTGATTAATAATGCAAGCAACGCCTCTCTTACAGGAATGCCGTTTGCTGCCTGCTCAAAGTAAATGCTTCCGGGAAAAGAGTCAAGCTCGGGTTTTATTTCATTAACCCTGGGCAACGGATGCATTATCTTCAAAGCAGGACTTGCTTTGTCAAGCAATTCTCTTCCAAGGATAAACGCGTTTTTCACCCGTTCATAGTCTAACGGCTCTGGAAACCTTTCTCTCTGAATCCTTGTAACATACAATAAATCAAGTTCCGGCAAGTAATCTGTTAATTGATTTGTTTCAATGAAATTAATGTGTTTTTCAGTTAATTCTTCTTTAATGTACTCTGGAATTCTTAGAATATCAGGCGAGACAAAGCATAACTCAGGATTAAAGAAGGAAAGCGCTTGAACAAGCGAGTGAACTGTTCTGCCATACTTTAAGTCCCCAATAAAGCCAATCCTCAAGTTATTCAATTTCTTGAATTGTTTTTGAATGGTGTATAAATCAAGCAATGTCTGGGTCGGATGCTGATTGCTTCCATCGCCTGCATTGATTACGGGTTTAGTGCTTACCTCAGCAGCTCTTCTAGCAGCTCCTTCTAAGTAATGCCTTAAAATAATCAAGTCAGAATAATTGCTTATTGTCTTGATTGAATCGCTTAGGCTTTCTCCCTTTTTCGCAGAAGAAGCTCCTGCTTCTGCAAAGCCGATTACCTTGCCGCCGAGGTTTTGGATTGCTGTTTCAAAAGAAAGCCTCGTCCTGGTAGAAGGCTCGAAAAAAAGACTGGCAATAGTTTTTCCTTCAAGCAATGATTTTTTGTCTTCTTTAGGCATTGCCTCTATTTCGCTTGCTTTTTTCAAAACGAAAAGAATTTGTTCTTTAGTCAAGTCCCTTATCGAGACCAAGTCAGTTAAATTAAATTCCCTTAAACCCGCTATGTTTTCATTCATCAATTAATTATTGCTTAAAGAGTTTAAAAAATTAGCTTTTAACGAATTGCCTGCCACAGAGCCTTTTTCCAAAAGCCTCGGGAAAACGTGTGGCTAACGAATTGCCTGCCACATTACCTCGTCCTTAGGCTTGACTGTGATGCCTTGCTGTGTTATCTCGAATGGATGCACTGTCTTTGAATGGTCAGTGCCGCGCATTTTCCTGACAAAAATGCTTCTATGAGGCGGAGTAAAGTATAAAGCTATCACTCCATCCACGACGAATTCTTCTACCCCGAAAGAACTGAAGTCAGTCGGCCCGCCTTTGGTTTCGGCTGTCAGCATTGTCGTGACATTCAATTCCTTTAATTTCTCGGAAAAATTAAACAATAAGTTTCTTAAATCGCCTAATTCCTTTATCCAGACTCCAAAAACGCTTATGGAATCAACTGCCAGCCTAGTGATATTGTTTTCATCAACCATTGAAGCAATCATGTCTAATTCTGAATCCATTTGCTTCTGGACATCCTTTGCCGGGTCTATTTTCAGCCTGTAAAGCTTCATTAGGTTTTTTTCCCCCATTTTCTTTACATCCCAGCCGAATGACTCCATGTTCCAGACAACATTCCTTAAGCTTGATTCGAATGAAACGAATAAGCCTGGTTCCTCGTAATCCAAAGCCCCATTGTAAATGAACTGACTTGCAAAAATCGTTTTTCCTGTTCCAGTGCCTCCTGAAACAAGCACGCTTGCTCCTTTCGGAATCCCGCCGTTAATTAACTCGTCCAAACCTGAAATTGCTGTAGGCACTCTTTCCATTAATTCACCTGTTCTAAAAAGTAAAACAAAAACTATAAATACTTAATCATGATTAATTATCCTGCCTTTGAGGTAGTTTATGCTGCAGTCCTTTGTTTCCGAGCAAGCATTGGCTTTAAATGCCAGCCAGGGCATTAACGCCAAGAACATTAATTTTATTGACTTGATTGAACAGCCTGCCTGGAAAACCATCCTGATTGACTTGGTTGAATCGAATAAAATGGATCCCTGGGACGTTGATGTAAGCCAATTAACAGATAAGTACCTGCAGAAAATTCATTCACTGCAGGGAACTAATTTAAGGCTTCCGGCAAACGCGATTTTAGTCTGTGCATTATTATTGAAGTTCAAAGCAAAATACTTGAGGTTTACTGAATTCTTTAAGGAAGAGCCGAAGATTGACTTGTTTAAGCAATACCCTGAATTCAGGGACTTGAGAGAAGCAATGCCTGTGTTAAAAAACCCGAAACGCATTAAGGAAGGCAAGGTAAGCATCGACTCTTTGGTTAATGTGATTGAGGAAATGCTTTCAAAATCAAAGGAAGGCAAGAAAACCCTTGAAAGAATCAAGCCAAAAGAATTAGTTGACTTTAAAGTAATGATAACTGAAATAAATGTCGAGGAAAAAATGAATGAATTGCTTGAAAAAATAAAGTCATTAAAAGACTCGCAGGGCATTGTCTTGTTCAATCAATTAATCCAGGGAAAAAGCGTTCTGGAAATAGTAAGCTTGTTCCTTTACACTCTTTATCTTGCAAACAAACAGCTTATCTCGGTATGGCAGGAAGAATTCTTTGAATCAGAAATCTTCATCGCCTTAAAAGAATGATTCAAGCTATTTCCTTCAAAAACTTATTCACGGTTTCCTTGTCAAGCATGTAATCGCATAAATGAAGGCTTCCGGCATGATACACTAAAGTGCCTTGGGGTATGCCTGCAAAATCAGCTAAAAACTTTTGGATCCTGAAGCCAGCGTTAGCGTTTGCAGGAAAAGCAAGCAGGTCATTAGCCCTTAAAAACATGCAGCAATCAAGTTGCCAGCTTTTCTTGATTTTTCGTGGATAGACTTCATACAAGCAAAAACAAGGATTATGTGCTTGCAAAGGATTCTCCTTGACATCAATTAAAGGAATCTGCAAGGACACGTAGAGCCTGTAAGAAGAAGAAATGCCTTTTTCAACGCAATACTTTGCGGCTTTAGCTGTTTCAAACAACTGGTTAAAGCTTTTTTCCTGAAACAATTCAAGCCTTTCATAAAACCTAATGATTTCTTCATGCCCTGGAGTCTTGTCCTTAAAACGTTCATGCATTTCCTTAACCAACCCCAAGACAGACTCTTTTTCTTCATTCGAAGCAAATTCAATGCCGTAAGCAGTCAATCGAGTGCCATAAGCATAATCCATTTTTTCGGGCACGTAAGGCTCAATCGCATTCTTTTTTTCATTAAACCTCACGTCACTGAATGGAAACAAGTAAACCCAAACAGAATACTTTTCAAGGAATTCCTTTGCCTGTTCACTGTTTTTCATCCAGCCATGAGGCTTCCAGTTTTCCGGAATCGAAAGCAGGGGCTTTTCAAAAACTATCTGCGTTGCAACAACATCCAAGGCAAAACGGCTTGATTCCTGAAAGCCAGGCGAGCCATGCTCCAATATTAATGCCTGTAATTGCTTGAAAGCATCATCAACGGTTTCAGCTTTAATGCTTGAGCCAATCCTTGCAGCGATTGAATTCTTTAAGGCAATCAATTCCTTTTTAATCTCATTAAAACCCAGCTTGATTTTCATTGGCTCAAAGCCTTCAGAGCCCTTGTCAAATAACAATAATTCTTCATTCCTTTTTTGGTTAAACAATTTTACTGCAGCGTCTTTTTCCTGCAGGCAAGAACGAATCACCAAGCTAATGGCTTTTTTGTCCCTGCATCCAAGCAAGTCAATTACCTGAATTTGTTTTTGAAAACGCTTAATAGCATCCAGAGGCAAATTCGTGATGAATGGATTCGTAGGGCATTTAGCATTTTTTATCCTGCTGGTTTTCTCGTCAACCCCAAATTTATTCAAGCAATAAACCGCATCGCCTGCCAAGTGCCCCGAGTCATTGCCTGCAAGAACCAAAAAACGAATGTTCGGATTAGAGATTAAATTGCTTACAAGCAATTCAATGCCAATGTCAGGCGTCATGCAAGGCCCTGAAATTGCAGCGCCCTGCAGTATTGCATAGTCTTGAAGCTCTTTATCCTGTCCAGGACAGCAAAAAGCCACAGGCGAAGCAGGGTCTCTGACAACAAAGCTTCCCTGATTGGCAGGCCATTCTTTCCTAAGCAATTCACGGGAAAATTTAACACCATTAAACGCAAGTGCTTTTTTTTCATTAAATGGCTTAACTGGTTTGAGGACTATCTTAGCGTCCCACAGCGCCAGCGCTTTGTCTTTCAATATTTCTTTTAAGTCAATCCCATACAATTGTTCTGTTGTCGGCATGGAATGCAAAATAAGACTTGCATTAAATAAAGGCATTACTCGGCAAATTTTGTGCAAATAGTTGTACTAGAAACCCGTTTTAAATAATGTTTTGTCTTAATAGTTGTTGGTTTGAATGGTGTTGACTAGAGGCATTGAAAAACAGGTAATTGATTTCGTCAAGCAAAAGCCCCGCTCAATCAACGAATTAGCTGAAATGCTTGAAGTCAACTGGCGCACTGCAGACAGGTATGTTAAAAAAATCTCTGAAGAAACAGGCTCATTAGCTATAAGGACTTTCAGGGAAGGCACGAGAGGCGCATTAAAAATAGTTTACTTTGCCGGCTTTGAATCCACTGCCTTCACTGACTTGCAGGCAGAATTATTTGATGCAATCAAATCAAGCAGCAATAAATTTGATTTTTCTCCATTCGAAATCTATCAATTCGTTGATGATGACAAAAAACTTGCATTCTTGGAAGAACAGCCTGCAGAGCCAAAGCAAGTAAAACAGGACTTGCTTAAGTTATTCTCAACCGCTGAAAAACAAATGCTGTTTTTTTCAGGAAACTTTTCCTGGATTAACATCATTCAAGAAAAAGAAAGCTTGAAACAATTATTCAAAAAGCTTACAGGCAATGGCGTTAGCATTAAAGCATTATGCAGCATTGACTTTAACAGCATTGACAACATTGAAAAACTGCTTTCATTAAACCCAAGTAAAAAAACATTGATTGAGGTAAGGCATTACAGGCAGCCGTTGCGCGGCGTAATAATTGATGACAAGGTAATGCGTTTCAAGGAAATCAAGAGCAAGCTCCACGAAAAGGAAAGCGTGTTCATTTTTTATGAACTGCGGGACAAGGAATGGATTGACTGGATGCAAAAAGTTTTCTGGAAACTTTTCCAGAAAGGCATTCCAGCAGAAAAAAGGCTGAAGGAACTAAAATCCATTAGAGTCAGGAAAAATTCCAGGGAAATTAGGCTTCATAGACATAACTAATGCTTACATTATAGATTCTCGGCGTTATTCTGCTGCTTGAAGAGTTTAGGTCAGCCCTCCATTTCAGCTGGCTTCCAGTCGAAGCAAAAGTTAGCTCAATTCCTGGGGTTGCTGGCTGCCAAGTACTGCCATTATCATTGCTTAAAAAAAAGCTAATCGTAGTCCCTACAGGAGTTGCCGTGCTTGCAGTTAAAGTCGCACTCAAGATTTTTGTTGTAACTGAATCCACTTCAATTGACTCAGCTGTATTGCCTGAAGCAAAGTTTTCATCCCATTCGCGGTAATAAATCTTCCAATTTCCTGAAGTATAATCCTTCCATGCAATGCTTGGATTGCCATTAGCATCCAATGCAAGTGATGGACCTTCTGACCATCCGCTAGTATTGCTTACATTTAGGTCTGGTCCGCTTAGGTTTCCTGTTGCTGTCACCCAGTTGCTTCCATTCCAGTCACGATAATAAATATCATAATTTCCAGGTGTATTATCACGCCATGCAATGCTCGGCAAGCCATTGGCATCCAATGCAAGAGATGAAAGAGCTGATTCTCCGCTGGTATTGCTTATATTCAGGCTTCCAAGCACCACCCAACCGCTTCCACTCCATTCATAATAATAAATTTCATAATTTCCTGAAAGGGTATTATCCATCCATGCAATGCTCGGATTACTATTAACATCTAAAACAACATATGGCCACGAAGAAATTCCGGCATTACTGATTATGCGTAAGCTGCTTAGCACCACCCAACTGCTTCCACTCCACTCAGTATAATCGATGTCAGTTTGCCCTGCATAAAAAGCGCTAGCTGCGATGCTCGGCAAACCATTTTCATCTAATGCAAGCGAGGCAGAATATATGTCATTCGGGATCTCGATTGCCTTTAAGTTTGTTGTTCCTATGCTTCCGCTTGCTGTCACCCAGTTAGTTCCATTCCAGTCACGGTAAGCAATATAAACGCTAACATAACCAGGAGAGATCTCACTCCATGCAATGCCTGGATTGCCGTTAGCATCTAATTCAAGCATGGTAGGTGAATTAGTGCCAGACGATACAGCCGTATTGCTTACATTTAGGTCTGGTCCGCTCAGGTTTCCTGCTGCTGTCACCCAGTTGCTTCCATTCCAGTCACGGTAATAAACATCATAATTTCCTGAGGTATTATCATCCCATGCAATGCTTGGATTACCATTAACATCCAATGCAAGAGAAACACCCTGCCATCGCACATCCCCGATGTTGCTGCTTACATTTAGGTCTGGTCCGCTTAGGTTTCCTGCTGCTGTCACCCAATTGGTTCCATTCCAGTCACGGTAATAAACTTCATAATTTCCTGAGGTATTATCATACCATGCAATGCTCGGATTGCCGTTAGCATCCAATGCAAGAGAAGTACTGTATGACACTCCAGTGTTATTGCTTATGTTTAGGTCGCCTAAGGTCAACCATGCAAGGCTGCTTGAAAGTCTTGCTTCGCCTGCCGTAATGTTTGCGTTTGTTCTGGCTGGGTTGATATAGTCTTGGTTGTCGAGCAAGTCAGAGAATAAGGCGGTTGAAGTACGTTGAATTAGTTCTTCTATCAGTTTTTCCCCAGTGACTGTGATTGTTTTTGATGCTCCTGCACTAGTGATTAGTGTAACGCTTTGGCCTGCTGAAAGCCATTCATTGGCATCGATTTTTGCAATGCCTCCTGCAGGAATGCTTACTGGAGAAATGCTTATCAAATTACCATCAACCATTAATCGGTTAATTGTCAGTGGCTGGGAGCTTCCATTGGATATTATTAGTTTTCCTGTTGTTGAAGCGCTCTTAAGCACCAAGCCAATGGCTGATTGTGCTTGGACTAGTTTATTAACATCAACTTGTTCTTGAACTGATTTTGTTTGTTCTTGAGTGTAAGTTGAAGTCCAAGTATAAGTAATACCTGCAACAACCAAAGTAATGCCCAAAACAATCAAAGTAGAGATTACTGGAGACATTGATTTTGATTTCATCAGGTATATAAGGCATTTTTTGTTTAAAAGCATTTGTTAAATGTTTATTAATAAACTGCTTAGCGGCAGGGCAAGGATGTTTTCATACCTTCTTTACGTTTACAGCAACCGCTTTATAGTTTGGTGTAAAGCTTTCCTCGTCAAACCTGGTTGGAAACAATTTATTAACCAACAATTTGTCAGAGTGAATGCTTGAAGCAATAATGCCTTTAGGCAAATTTTTCGTAATGAATGCAGGCCCTTTTAACGAGGAAATGCTGCTTTCCACTTCAATCAAGTCATTGTCTTTCAAGCCGAGCTTTCTGGCATCGGCTTTGCTGAAATAAAAACCATTTTTTTCCTCAAGCTTAACCAGGGTTTTTGACTCTGAACTCATTTCTCCGGTCAGGAAAGAAAATTTCTTTCGCACGGTGGTTAGAAGCAAGGGATATTTCTTGCTCCTGATATCATCCACGCCTTCAAACCTTTCAGGCCAGAATTTCTTGAACTTAATTGTCTTGTCAGGCCAGGCATCATCGCCTTTCCAAACCTGCCCAGCGTTAACGCCCTTAAAATCAGGCACGACTTCAATAATTTCTTCAAGAATGTCTTTTTCATTTTTATAAGCAAGGAATTTTTCTTTGCCGAAAAGCCTTGCAAGCTCTTTATAGACAAGCCATTCAGGCATGCTCTCGCCTAATGGCTCGATTACCTTGCTTGCTTTTCTTAATCTTCTCTCGCCATTACAGATAGTGCCGTTTCTTTCAATCAATAAAGGGACAGGCAATACAACATCAGCAAACTTTGTGGTAATGTTTTCAAAGGAATCCATTTGAACTAAAAACATTTTTTCAAGGTGCTTATGCACTTGAACCAGATTAGGCATTGACTGCGCTGGATTAAACCCTGAAATAAAAGCTGCTTTAACCGGGTCAATCAATAAAGCCTCAAGAATGTTTTTTCCTTTCTCATTGGCAAGCTTTGCATGCCATTTTTTTTCAAGCAAAGGCAGTGAAGCAAAAGAGCCTGAAGGCAAGGCATCAGGCGCAGAGCCAATATCTCCAACTCCCTGAACATTAATCTCTCCGCGCAAGGTAAGCGGAATGCCTTTTTTTAAAAGCATTAAATTAATCAATGAATGCACGTTCTCAGTTGCATTAACATGCTGGGTAAAGCCCATTCCATGAAAAACTGCAAAAGCCTTGCTTTCCCTTATTGTTTTCAGCGCTGCATCAAATGTTTTTCTTTGAATCCCGCAGGTTTTGCAAACAAATTCAGGAGTAAATTCCTTTACTTTCCTTTTCAAGGACTCAAAACCTTCAATGCCTTTAGCTTCTTTCGAAAAAGCATTCTCTAAAATCAATGAATTAATCAGGCCGTTAAGTAATACAACCTCTGTTCCAGGCGCTATCTCCAGGCAGACATCGCCTTCACAGGCAGTCAAATTTAATAATGACTGTGCTGAAATAATCTTAATGCCTCTTTTCTTTTTTTCTTCAAGCAGTTTATCGAAGAATACAGGGTAATTGCTTGCAGGATTAGAGCCTATAACGAACAAACAGTCAATTTTCTTGACATTATCCATGACTGTCAGGTTGCTTGTTCCAAAACAATCATTCATTGCCTGCACCGTAGCTGCATGGCATAATCTCGAACAGCAGGAATCAACATTATTCGTTTTAAAAACCGCTCGAGCAAATTTTTGAATAACATAATTGTCTTCATTGGTTATTTTTCCTGAAGCACTGAAAAAAATTTCTTCAGGAGCCAGGTCTTTAATGTTTTCATAAACAAACTTTAATGCTTTCTGCCAGGAAGTTTTTTGCAGTTTGCCTTGTATTCTAATCATCGGATGAAGCAAGCGCTTTTTTGAGTAAACGCTTTCATGAATGCTCAAGCCCTTAATGCAGGGCTTGCCCTGGCTGACAGCATCACTCTTCAAAGGCAGCGTTTTGACAAGCAGTCCATTCTCTACCTGAAAGCCGAGCTTGCAGCCGACTCCGCAGTAAACGCAAGTGCTTTCCTTAATCATTCAAATAACCTTTGCTCTGCAAAGCTTAACCAAAACGCTTCGCAAACCAATTAGTATTAATGCCTTTAAATTTAAATTAGTATTCCTTCAAGCCAATCTTTATTTTGATTCAGAAATGGCTTTTTCAGTGTTCGCAAGCCAGGTTTTCATCATTGCCAGTCGTTTCAATTGCAATTCTTTTTGCTTTTCTCTCAACCCAGGAATTTTTCTCTCAGCTTCATGAATCGCATTACGCAAGTCGGTTGCATGGCCTCCAAGCTCTTCTAAAGTCATTGGAGTTTCGCGCTTTTTTTGGGCGAATCTTTGCTGGCTTTTTTCCCCTGCACTTTTTTTTTGTTCGCCTTTACCAAAAGGCATTTCCTTTTTTGACGGAATGCCTCTTTGCCTCCAAGGATAATAGCGTTTTCCTTTCCTGCCCATGATTAAAAATGTGTTTAATAACTATTTAAACTTGCCTGTTTCAAGGAAATGAATTTGGATTAACCAAGAGAACCTATTTATAGTTGAAGAGCCATTTTATGTAATGCATGCAGGCAACAACCGGAATGGATTCTGTTGAAGTACTGAAATTAATTCAGGACGATAAATATACTGCAAAGCATTGCTGGCGAGTGGCTTATTACGCTGAACTGATTGCCAAAGAATTAAGATTAAGCGAGGAAGACATTTGGATGGTCAGGGAAGCTGCTTTGATTCACGATGTCGGCAAGATAGGGGTTGAGAGAGCCACTTTATTAAAGCCGAAAGAATTGAATGAAGAAGAAAAGCACTGCATTGAATTGCATCCCTTGGTCGGCGTGGCAATTGCAAGCCACTTGAATGATAATCCTTCAATAATTCAAATCATTTCACAGCACCATGAACAGCCTGACGGCAACGGCTATCCGCATCACTTGAAAGCAAAGCAGATTGACTTAAAAGCTGCAATTCTGCGTGTGGCAGATGCCTTTGATGCAATGACTACTGACAGGCCTTACAGCAAGGCAAGAACTGTCTGGCAAGCCTTAAAAGAATTAAAAGACTTGGTTGGCACGAAATTCGAGGAAAAATCAGTCAAGGCATTAGAGGCAATAATCAAGAGAGAGCCCACGAAAAAGCAGATCGAGTTATAGGCATGCTTGAAAGCAAGTTTCAAGGTTATGAAGTTAAAGCATTTAACCGAAAAAGATTTAGAGCTGGTCGAAGACGCAAAAGCACTAATCAAGAAGCGGTTTACCAAGAAAACCTATGTTGAAGCCACGGTCGCAGCCTCATTGAGAACAAAATCAGGCAAAACCTATAACGGGATAAACATCAACCTTTTGGAAATCCCCCCTTGTTCGATTTGCGCTGAATATTCTGCAATCGCGAAGATGTTTTCTGGCGGAGAAAAAGAAATTGAGTCAATTGTAGCGGTAGGTTTGAAGAATAAGAAATACTCTGTCCTGCCTCCATGTGGCCAATGCAGGCAATTCATCAGTTATTTTGGGGACCCTTTCATAATTCTCCAGGTGAAGGGCAGGCTGAAGAAGGCAAGGTTAAGCGACCTCATGCTTTATTGGTATAAATAATTTCAGGGCATTACTGTAACCTTTGCAAGCAAAGGTTAACGAAAACGTGTTTCGCTTCGCTCAACGATAATCCTTTTAAACCTGAAACAACCTAATTCTTTCATGGCAAGAAAAAGAAAAATGAAAGGGCAGCTAGAATTATTCAAGCCGGTGCATACTCTTTGGGGCGTTACCTTTGAGCCTGTGAAAAAGCAGAGAAAAGAAAGGATTTTTCCTGTTTATACGGAAAATGACCTGGCATCAAAGGGCATTCACAAAGAAAAACTTCATGAATTGAAATTGGTTTTGTCGCCTGTTCCGGGAGGCGAAGAGCATTTAGGCACAAACATTTACGTTTCTAAAAAGCTGTCGCCTGGGCTGATTGAAAGACTTGAAAATTCAATGAAATTGGTTAATGCTGGCTTGAAAACAGGATTATTGAGGCAAGTGCCTGGAACCTACAAGCTCGTGCCGCCAATATCAATATTCCCGGTAACGCTTGAGCTTAAGACAGAGTTGATTAAAGCGCTTTACGACATTAATTTATTACTTAAGGTAACATGGCCAAAGGAATTGAAGGAAAAATTTCGTTGAGGTTTTTTGAATGGCTTTAGAAGAATTAAAGAAAATAATTGAAGCGGCATTATTCATGAGCCCGGTGCATTTAACGCCGGAAGATTTTTATAAAATCGCTCGCGGCTATAAGCTTGAAGAAATTAAAAACGCTTTAGAATTATTGCGAAAAGAATTTACTGAAAGAAATTCCTCGCTAAAAATCAATGAGGCTCCGGAAGGATGGCAAATGCAGGTAAAAGACGAGTATGAAAGCAAAGTCATTCACCTTGCGGCAGCCAAGCAATTCAATAAATCAGTTTTAAGGACGCTGGCATTCATTGCCTATAAAGAACCGGTAAAGCAATCCACGCTGATAAAGTTCAGAAACAATAAAGCCTACGACCACTTGAAACTGCTTGAAGCAAAAGGCTTCATTCAAAGAAAACAACAAGGCCCGACTTACATGATTAACACGACAGAAAAATTCAAGCAATACTTCGGCGAACAAGCAATTGAATTAAAAAAAATCAGCCCTGAAAAACCGTCTTCGACATAACTTTGTTACGTTAAAGCGTTAAAATCCCGTTTTCATTCAAATTTGATGTGAAAAATTATACAGCCTGGTTGAAAAAAAGCCTTTAAAAAGCCTGTAAAAGCGAAATATTTAAATATAACATAAGCAACTAGTTAGTAATCGGTGAGCCTGATCCCAAATTCTCACATTATTAGGTTTCTTTAACCTACTTCTCTTTTTTCTTTTTTAATCTTTTCATTTTATTTTATTTCAATCTGCGTGCCTTGCTCTTCTTGTTTTAATTTCTTGAATTTTATTTCAAGCACGCCGTTCTTGAAAGAAGCCTTTGCCGTTTTCGGGTCTATTTCTTCTTTCAATAATGTTTTTGAATGATACTTCGGCTCAGCCGACGGCACATCAATCACCACTGCATCCTTCATTGTCTTTAAATTAATTTTTTCTTTCTGCACGCCAGGCAATTCAGCAGTGACGATAATTTCCTTCAACCTGTAAATGACATCAATCAAAGGCTCTCTGGATTCAGAAAATTCCATGCCTTGAGGGCCTCGCTTTACATTACCGAATTGTTCGATAACTGGCTTTCCTTCAGGGCCCATTTTAAAGCTGAAGCCCATTACCCTTGGTTTTTTCTGCCAGGGCTCCTGCATCATATTACGCATTAAATCATCCATCAAGTCTTCGAAATCCATGAAGCCGAAAAGGTCTTCATCAAAATCAAAAGGCCCCTGGCTTCTTTTCTTTTTCTTTTTATTCCATCCATCGCTCAATCAAAACACCTTTTCAAAAACAATCCTAAAGTCTCTTGAATAATTAATTGCTGGAATTCTTTAAAATAATTTGGTTTGAAACTTTTCATTCAATGCTTTCTGGGCGGTAATCCATTTAACCCTGCAGATTTCAGGAAGTTTGTTATGCCTGGCAAGATAATCTTTCAAAAACTTTATAGTCCGTTCGTCGGACGTATAGCCTGAGCCAATGTCCCCGAATTTCTTTGAAAGCTTTTCAATTTCAGCATCCCGGTGCACTTTAGCCAGAATGCTTGCTGCACTACAGGCAAGGTGATGCAAGTCAGCCTTATGCTCGGTCCGCAATAAAGTCTTGAAATTAAGGTATTTTTTGATTCGCTCTCCGAAATTTTTTTCAATAATGTCAGGCGAGTCAATAAAAACGATTTCAGGCTTTTCATTCAACTCATTCAATAGCCTGCCGATTTTCATTGCCTCAATCTCATTCAATGAATGCCTGTCCATTAACCTGTCAAGCTCGCTTGCTTCAATTGAAACCAAGCGAAATTCCTTGACTATTTTCTTGATTTCTTTCTCCAGGACAGTCCTTTTTTCTGGCGTTAAAAGCTTTGAGTCTTTAACGCCAAGTTCAAGCAGTTTTTCTTCATCTTTTTTTTCAATGCATGCAACGCATAAAACCATTGGACCGAGCACAGGGCCTTAAGGCGAATTCTAAAGTTGCCTTTAAAATTCTCTGCCCGCCTCGTCGATCCCAGCAATCAACATGAAATCACCTCATGGTCTTTATTTGTGTTTTCTACTGTTTCGCTGCTTTGTATTAATAACCCATAATTAGTTAACTTATTTATTATTTTAATAACCCTGTGTTTCTTGGTATTTAATTCTTTTGCAATTTTGCATGGGTTTTTGAATGCTGCCAGGTCTAAAACTTCTTTTTCTCTTTTTGATATCAATACTTTATTTTGATCTTTTCTTATCCAATGTGCTTGATTTTTAATTTGAAAATAGTCAACTCGGTTTTCTTTCTTGAGCTCTTGTAATACTTCCAATAGCCTATCTGTGCTTCGATTAAACTTTTTGGCTAAGTTAATATTTCTTTGAGGCGTTTTAAGTGACTCATACACCTTTGCTTTTAAGTAGTGCGGTGAGAAGTGGTACTCTTTGTATTTACTAATCAACAAGTCTAGTTTGGCTTTTTTTGCAGGATGTAAATCAGCAATACCCAAATTATGAAGTAATTCTAGTTGTTGACGCCCCCAAATTACAAACTCCCTTCGTTTAAAGATAAATTTGATTTTGAAATAATTTAAGATATCCACCAGCCAAGGAACTGGGTTTTTTTGCGCGATTCTGATGGCATAAGATTTTTTGCTTAATTTGACGTTTCCTTCTCCTGCAAAAAACCCGCGCAAAATATCAGCATAAAACAATTTGTTTTGTTTGATATTCTCCACAGTTTTGTGCCATCTTTTAGTTAGACTAACAGAACATATGCGATAAATATAATATGGTTTATTTGCGCGAACATCAAAATAATAATTTACTTTGCAATTATCCAGAGACACAGGTTTTTTCCCGTCTGGAAAATATGCGTAAAGCCTTGGAACCTTGTTTTCAAGATCAAACAGTTTTTTTAAGGTATTATGAAAAAAGGCAATAATTAAAAATTCATTATTTGTTAAAGTTATTTCTCTTTTAGTTTTATTGTCTCCTTCGGCAAGCCATAACCCAACACATTCTGCAATAGCACGGTCCATGAACGAAAAACAGTTTTTTCATTTATAAAGGCTTTGAAGGCATTCTGCCACTGTCAAGTAACCTTTTTGGTTTAAGCGGTCTTGTTATAGTTATTCAGGCAAGTGCTTTAACAAAATCTCTCTTGCCTGCTTTTTTGTTTTTTCAATTGAAATCCCTGCATCCAAATACTCCACTACAGTCCCTTGTTCTTCAAACAATTTTTTCAGCCAATCACTCTCGTATAAGGGTTTTAATTTTGCTTGAAACTCAAGGTCTTCAAAAATCGCGTTATCAAACTTTTTTCTTTCTTTTAAACGCTTTATTAATTCAGCTGGGTCTTTGATTGTTGGAATAATCAATAAATCAGGTGCTTGGCTTAACGTAAATTTATTGCCTTCCAATTCAAGCAGTCTTTCCTTGCTTAACCCCATTAATTGCTGGTAAGTCAGGCTTGAAGCCAAGCCACGGCTTTGAATTATAGTCTTGCCTGCATTCAAGCAAGGCAATAAGACTCGTTTGTATAACGCCAGCCTGTCTAAAGCATATGCCTGGGCAATTGTTTCAACGCCATAACTTCTATTGCTTCTTGCAACAAACTCTTTTCTTATTATGTATCCAATGCCAATCCTTGTTGGCTCATGGCTGATTAAAGCATCAAATTCATTCAAGTCAAGAAAATCTAATTGTAATTCTTTCCTCTGGTTTTTCTTTAAAAAAAACTGGGGCATTAAATGCTTTTCATTCCAGTAATCCTCTAAATCCAATACCTTCTTATTTTTTTCAGCCAGGGTTTCCTTTAATGACTGAATAATCACTCCTTTTCCTATCCCATCCAAGCCATCCACAATACAAAAAAATCCTTTCCCTTCATGAACCATTCAATCACCAAAACGTTTTGACGAGAGCCTTTAAATAATTTACTCTGCTTAAATAGATATACTAATTAACAGCAAGGTTTAAACTGTTTATTGAAAGCATGCAGGTGAATAACATGATGAATGGATTGATAAAGAATTTCAGGAGAGGCAGGAACACTCAATATCCTAACCAGTTAATAATTCAATTCAAGCCAATAAAGTCAAAAAGCCAGGCAAGCTCTTTAGTCGGCAGGAAAGTAGTCTGGACAACCCGGACAAACAAAAAAATCATTGGAAAAATAATGGCGGCTCACGGCAGTAATGGCGCGGTAAGGGCAAAATTCTCTCGAGGGCTTCCAGGCGATGCACTGGGCCAAAAAATAGAATTAATTCAATAACTGCTTATGGAATCAAAAATTCAAGAAGGCACTACAAAATTTTTTTCAAGCAATAAAGCATTCTATAACCCTAGAATGGAGTTTTCCAGAGACTTAAGCGTATTGCTTGCTAAGACTTTCCAGAAAAAAGCAGGCAAGAAACTGGTTGTTGCTGATGTGTTAGCAGGCTCTGGCATTAGAGGCTTGAGATACTTGAAAGAACTCCCTGCCAAAAAAGCCTTCTTGAATGACTTAAACCCTAACACTGCAAAACTTGCGAGAAAAAGCATTAAATTAAATAAGTTGAACGCAGGCAGGCTAGTGCTTTCAAGAAAAGACGCTAATGCCTTTCTTTCAATGCATAAATACGATAAGTTTGACTTGATTGACTTAGACCCTTTTGGAAGCCCTTCTGCTTTTTTTGATTCAAGCTCCAGAAGCATTTCCCCAAAAAACGGTTTTTTTACAGCAACTGCAACTGATTTAGGGGCTTTGTCAGGCAGTTTTCCTAAAGCAGGAAAAAGAAAATACGGCATTCTAACGATTAAAACGCCTTGCTTTCCAGAATTACAGGCAAGGGCTTTGATTGCTTCAAGCATTCAATCCTTTGCAAAAAACAGTATTGCTTTAAAGCCAGTCTTCGGGCATGCCTCAGAGCATTTCATTAAAATTTATTGCATTACTGATGCTGGCAGGAGCAAGGCTGATGAAGCATTAAAGCAATTAAAATATTTGCTTTACTGCCCTGAATGCGCAGAACAAGCATTTTATTCATTGAATGAATTGCCTAACGCAAGTTGTTATTGTAAGAAAAAAAAGCTTCAAGCCGGAGGCCCTTATTTTACCGGCTCTTTGTTTGACAAAGAATTCCTTAAAACTGCTTTAAAGGAATTGCCTGGAATGAAATTGAATTCAAAGGAAAGAATTCAGAAAGATTTATTGCTTGCCTTGCAGGAAATTGAAACACCTTTGTTTTTTGAAACTCATGCAATTGCCCAAAAGCACAAGACAAAATTAATGCCTTTGGAAAAAATAATTCAGGATTTAAAAGCACGCGGGTTTAATGCTTCAAAAACATTATTCAGCCCGACTGGTGTCAAGTCAGATGCTTCGCTAAAGGATTTCTTGAAGGCAATGAAGGAATGATTTTTATAGTGTTTCAGAAAAGGATTTATTATGGCTCATTTAGTTAGAAAAGTCATGGATGCAAGCCTTCAACAAATAACCTGCGGCTTGATGAGGAAATTAACTGATGCAACTGATTTCAAGGACATGGACTTTGTTCATGTCACTATAACTGACTCAACTAAAAGGCATTACCACAAAAAACTCACTGAAGTTTATTATGTCTTGAAAGGCGAGATTGATGTAGAGGTTGACAACAAAAAAGAACGCGTGAAGAAAGACGAAATGATAATGATTTTCCCTAACACTAATCATAAGGCTTGGAAGACAGGCAAGGAAAACGCTGAGTTATTGGTTGCTTGTTGTCCTCCTTGGACTGAAGAAGACGAAATATTGGTGGAGTAAATGGGAGTGATTGAATGAAGTTCCAAGTGATTAATCCTGCTACCGAGGAAGTCATTGCCGAGCTGGAAGCATTGGATAAGAAAGCTGTTTCGCTTGCAGTAAAAAAGGCAAGGAAAGCTTTTGATTCATGGGGCAATACTGACTTTGATGAACGCGAAACAATTATTAAAAAATTCGGTGAACTCTTAAGCAAAAACAAAAGCGAAATAGCCAAATTAATTTCAAGAGAAATGGGCAAGGCAATTATTGAGGCTGAAGGGGAATTAGAAGGCTCATTAGGAGACATTAATTGGCTGCTTTCTGAAGCAAGAGCCGCTTTAAAGGATGAAGAACTGAAAGTTGACGTTCCTGATATTAAAGCAAGCATTAGGTTTGAGCCGGTAGGAGTGGTAGGCTTAATTACGCCGTGGAATTTTCCTTTCGGCACAGCTTTATGGAAAATAATTCCAGCTTTGTTAACAGGAAACACTATCGTGTTCAAACCCTCTGAGCTCTCCACTTTATGCGGCATGAAGATAGCTGATTTATTCAATCAGGCTGGCTTGCCTGAAGGAGTATTTAACATAGTTATTGGAGACGCAATAACAGGCAGGCATTTAGTCAAGTCAAAAGTCAACATGATTTCCTTTACTGGGAGCACTAAAGCGGGCAGGGCTATTTTGAGCAAGGCAGGCAAGGGATTAAAGAAAACAGTAATGGAGTTAGGCGGAAGCGACCCATTCATTGTTTTTGAGGACGCGCAATTAGAGCAGGCAGTCAATGCTGCGGTTTTTGGAAGATACTTGAATTGCGGGCAGGTATGCACCGCAGCCAAAAGAATTTTTATCCAGGAAAAAATTTATGATGCATTCCTTCAGAGTTTTGTTGATAAAGTTAAAAAATTGCGTTCAGGCAATCCCTTGGACAGAAAAACTGAAATAGGCCCAATAGTTAGCAGGAAACAATTGCTTGCCCTGGAAGTTCAGGTTAATGATGCAATAAGCAAGGGAGCCAAAGTCCTTTGTGGGGGAAAAAGAATTCAGGGCAAGGGTTTTTTCTTTGAGCCAACTGTTCTGACTGGCATAAAGAAAAACATGCTTGTCCTGAATGAGGAAGTCTTTGGGCCTGTAGCATCAATAATTCCATTCAAGTCAGTTAAGCAGGCAATAAAACTTGCTAACAACATAAAGTACGGTTTGGGCGCGTCAGTTTGGACGCAAAACAAGCAAACAGCCGAAGAAATGATTAACGCAATTGAGAGCGGAATGATTTGGGTGAATGATTTTGGCACGCCATACCCTCAATGCCCTCAAGGAGGCATAAAGGAAAGTGGTTTGGGCAGAGAAATGTCTATTTATGGCATCAAAGAATTCTGTAACATGAAATCAGTAGTGGTTTCGGAAGACAAAACAATCAGGAAACCATGGTGGTTTCCGTACGGTGATTGAATAAAAGCATTTAATTGGAGTGAGTTTGACAGGGGAGTTTTCTTAACCAATGTTTTGGCTATAGTGCATAACCCAAAGACAGGCAAGATATTGATTGGAAGAAGAGAGAAAGATCCTTATGTCAAGCAATTAAGCTGGTGTTTTCCCGGCGGCAGGCCAGCTTACAAAAAAGATTTAGAGCATTACCTTGAATTAGAAGTCAAGAAGAAAACTAATCTGGCAATCAAGGCAAAGGAAGTTGTTTTTGCCAAGACTTATCCAGAGCATAGGCAAATTTTATCAATTTATTACCTGGCTGAAGCCAAGGAGGCTGGCAATGCGAAAGCAGGCGAGCAATTCGTTGAAATAAAGTGGGTTAAGCCAACTGAAGTAAAGAAATACTTCACTACTTCGCTTCACCCAAAACTGTTTAAGAAACTTAAAGAAATGGAAAAACAATAAAAAATAGTTAAAAAAAGAAATAGAAAAAGAGGATTGCCTAAAATTTAGGCAATAACCTCGATGTCAAGCTTTTTCTTTAATTCCCTATAACGGTTGCGGATGGTAACTTCAGTCACGCCAGCAACATTCGCTACTTCTTTTTGAGTGCGTCTCTCGCCTTTCAATAAGCCAGCGATATAGACTGCTGCTGCTGCAACGCCTGTAGGGCCTCTGCCTGAAATCAAGCCGTTATTAATGGCTTCTTCCAGGATCTTTCTTGCTTCTTCCTGGGCTTCTCCTGAAATATTCAATTCTGAAGCAAACCTCGGAATATAATGAACCGGATTAGTTAATGGAATATCCAGTTTCAATTCCCTGACCAAGAATCTATAAGTTCTGCCTATTTCTTTCTTGGTTAAGCCTGATGCTTCAGCCATTTCATTCAAAGTCCTTGGAACTCCATATGTCCTGCAGACAGTGTACAATACTGCCGCGACAACCGCTTCAATCAACCTGCCTCTAATCAAGCCTTTCTCGACAGTCTGCCTATAAAGCAATGCAGCTGCCTCTATCAATGCTTCTGGAATGTTCAAATACGAAGCAACCCTTCTTAATTCAGTTAAGGCAATGCTTAAATTCCTCTGCATAGAGCTTGAAATGCTTGTTCTCTTATGCCACTTAACCAGTTTATACATTTGAGCTCTTGACTTTGCCGAGAGCTTATTGCCTCTCAAGTCCCTGCCTTGCCTGTCAATCATTGTGACAAGCCCCTTGTTCAGCTTAACGTACTTCATTGGGCTGCCAGTACGGGCTTTGTCGGCAAACTGGTCAGAATCAAAGCTACGCCATTCCTTGCCTAAATCCACTAAATCCTCGCTTAAGACTAGTCCGCATTCTTTACAGCTGACCTCGCCTCTTTCAGCGTCCCTGATGACTTTATTAGACTTACATTCAGGACAAACAGTTTTTTCCACGAAAATTCACCACCTTTTGAATAAGAGTACTATTCCAAGCAAAACAATCAACAAATAACGAAGTATTTGATAAAATAATTTCGATGAATTGCTTAGAAAAAAGAACGTCTCGTAATAATAATAGCCCCAAAGGATATATTTAAATCTTTCGGTTTCGATTAAAAAACTTGCTTAAAAACAGCCTTAAATAGTTCGTTTTATGCCGAATTTCATGCTTTTTGTTCTGTTTTTTCTTTGGCTTGAATTAACATTGCATTTATTACTCCGCTTTGCCCTGGCCTTGAAGTGACTCTTGCCAGAATCTTTTCTTTTCCAAGCTCTATTAAAGCGCCTTTAGTCATTATCTGCCTTCTTGCATAAACCCTGTTGGCTTCGTTTACCTTGACATTAACTATCTCTAGTTTCACTACCTTATTGGTTTTTGGGTCAACGACATTCGCGAATTTAGTGGTTTTTAGCTTTACCTTTGCGGTAGCCCCAAGTCCCTTGACTGTCTTGTTTTTAGGCTCTCCGATCATTGTTTCAGAGAAATTGCCCCCTTTCTCGTAAAGCCTCTTGTCTTTTGCCCTGATGCTAGTGCGCATGCCTCCGCTGATTTTCCTCTTTGACTTATGCTTCCATTCAGTCATTCAAAACACCTTAAAATTTAAACAAATCCCAAGAATACTATGATATGCTTTCAAAAACACTCAATATCAAAAAATGCTTTATCTCAATCGGAAAAGCCGATATTAATGATGTCGAGGAACTAATTAAAAACATTTCCCTCAGCAAAAAAGCCACAGGCGCTTTAATCTTCCAGGGCTTTTCCCTAAAGCCAATTGCCTCAATACAGCAAATCCTTTACGCTGTTGATTCAAGCATTAATGCTTTCAAGGAAGGCTTCGAAATCACTAAAAGCATTGACTTAGAATTACTTCTCCGTTTAACAGGCGAAAAGCAGGTAAGCAAAGCCCTTGACTTGATTGGCTTGAAGCAAGGAAAACAGGAAGCCTGCTTCATTGTTGTTGGAGAAAAACCAAACGCCAAAAAATCAAGGCAGGCATTAACCAGTTTCTTGAAATCAATTACCTTCAAGGAAGTTCCTGGTCTGCTTGAAAAAAACCTGAAAGCAAA
>Ga0315289_10000411_pt1 | contig 66913 bp, 54 predicted proteins | sample YL17G11_40_MG_FD_203452 | JGI IMG/M metagenome (GOLD analysis project Ga0315289, IMG submission 203452) | Sediment microbial communities from Yellowstone Lake, YNP, Wyoming, USA - YL17G11_40 | ecosystem: Environmental > Aquatic > Freshwater > Lake > Sediment | place: USA: Wyoming | collected... | reverse complement strand
CACCCCTTTTGCTGTTCAGGAACACCTTGACGGTCCCGTTTCCGAACCCGACGAGCAGGTCGATCCGGCTGCCTTGGTACTTATCATTCTTGAGGTCCTGATACCAATCAATGACGCGGGGGAAACAGCCCAGGCAGCCTTCCGGCGTAAAGACGAGGTCGCTGCCGTTCGACTGCGCATAGATGTAGTCCGCGAAACAGGGGTCGGATTCGGTGCCCACATTGAGATACACGCGGATCTTGCCGGGAGCGCCCCCACCGCCCTCTCCGACGATGAGATCTTTCCGGTGATCGCCGTTCCAATCCGCAAACGAGGGTACGGAATAGCCGGGCACGACAATGTCCTTGCCGTGGGCCTGGACGATCTCCTCGGGTCCCAGATCGATTACGCCCTCCAGGGCGAACGCGGACGCCGAAAGGAAAGGGCCGGCAAAAAGCACGATGCACAACAACACGAGACGCTTCATTTCAAACGCCCTCCAAGAGTACAGAATGTAGAGACCCCCATCAGAAGATGGCTTCCGCACGGGCACACCTGCGCGTACGGACCTTTGCCGTTCCTCCTTGAAAGCATTATTGTAGCATCACCGGGGGGGCATGTCAAGGAAAAAGGTGGGAAACCGCCGATTGAAGGCAGAACTTATCCTTTTATGTGAGTGCGGTCAGCCACGGGTCGGCGAAGAGACGCAGGTCGACGTCATCGACCACGCCGTTTTTGTTCAGGTCGGCGGGCGAGCCGCCGGGCGGGACGGGGTGGTCCAGGGCCCGGACCAGGATCGTGAAGTCTCCGCCGTCAATGGCGCCGTTACCGCTGCCGGTTTTGACATTCGCCCCGGCATTGAACACCGGCTCATTGTCACTCCCGATGTTCAGGAAGACCTTGACGGTGCCGTCCCCGAGTCCGACGAGCAGGTCCTTGCGCGTATCCTCGTCCCAATAGACGACGCGGGGGAAACAGCCCAGGCAGCCTTCCGGTGTGACCGTCAGGTCCGTGCCGGCGGACTGGGCATAGAAATAGTCCGCGAAGCAGGGGTCCGCTTCGGCACCTACGTTGAGATAGACCCGGATTTTGCCGGGGGCCCCCCCGCCGCCTTCACCGATAATCAGGTCCTGCAGTCGGTCGTTGTTCCAATCCTCAAAGGAGGGCACCGAGTAGCCGGGCACGACGATGTCCTTGTCGTTGGCCGTGATGATCTCCTCCGGTCCCAGATTGATGACACCCTCCAGGACGAACGCGGACGCCGGTAAGAAAGAAGCGACCCAAAAGACGATGAGCAGCAACGCAGAACGGTTCATTTCGAATACCCTCCCCGTGTACAAATACGATAAAACCCCCGTCAGAAGACAACTCGCGCACTCACACCCAAACAGGTGCGGAGGCATACGCCATTGCTCCTGGACCACGGCATAATAGCATTGCCGAGCGAATATGTCAAGTAACGCGGTAGGAAAAGGATGAATCGCCAAGAGAATGCGATCTCCCGGCATCCCGCGGGGTCCTCGTACACGTGCAGAGGCTCTACGTCAGGAATTTGCTCAGGACGGCGGCGGTGTGGGCGGCGACGAGCATGAGGTAATCCAAGTCACCGAGAGTGTAATGGTCGTGGACCATCGCATTGTCTACGTAGATCACGCCATAGCAGCCCGTGGGCCCGGCGATGGCGGCGATCAGAGCGGAGCGGATGCGGGACTTCTCCTCCACGTCGGCGGCCACGCGCGGCATGACCAGCGATTGGCTGCGCTCGACGGCCTGGTTGATCTTGTCGGCCAGTGTGATCTCGTTCAAATCGACGGCCGAGCCGTCCCGCCGCTTGCCCGCATGGTAGGTCATCGGACCGTTCGGTTGCTCACGCAAGGCGCACCAGGTATGGAATGCGCTGAATTGCTTGAGGCCGAGGTTCAGCAGCGTGACCAGCAGGTCCTCCAGATTCTTCGTCCGGCAGATGGCGTCACACGCCTGCGAGAAATCCGACAGTCGTTTGGCCGGCAGTCGCATCGCGGGCGCGTGCCCCGCATCCGGCTTGCGCACGACCGTCTCGTGGACGGGAGTTGCCAGCCCGGCCTCCAGGTTCAGCGTATCCTCCAGCTCGGAGGGATCGACCGGCCGGGCCTTGTCGTCGATGTTCACTTCGATCGTGAAGTCCGTGATCCGGATGGCGTCGCCCGTCTTGATTTCCGCCGTGTGAACGGCCTCGCCGTTGAGATAGGTCTTGTTGGCTGAGTCCAGGTCCTGAACGTGCCATTTGCCATCGCCATTGCAGGCAATTACCGCGTGTTTCTTCGAGACGGTGCGGTCGGGCAACGAGACGTGACAATCGGCGGCTCTCCCGATATGGATGGGGCCCTGTGCGAATTGGTATTCTTTGGTCTCGCCGTCTTTCTGCTTTAGTACCAGACGCATCGTCAGTACCTCCACATGAGGGGTTGGGGTCCCCGGCGCGGTTTTCCGCACAGGAAGACCTTGCCATTCGTGGTTTCATTATCACGTCTGATAAGGAGTCTGTCAAGCCGGCGCGGAAAAGATTCCGGAATGGGCGAAGGCGGATGGCCCTACCGGCGTCCCGCCTAGCGGGCCGCGTAAATGAGGCTCTCAACTGGTTTGGGACGCGCGGCCGAGGCGGTGACGGTACTGGTCGAGGATGACGGCGGCCACGATGACACAGCCGGTGATCAGCCGCTTCGTGTATTCCTGGGCGCCGACCTGGGCCAGTCCGGTCCCGAGCACTGCGATGATGAGGACCCCAAAGAATGAGCTGATGATGGAGCCCCGCCCGCCCATGAGACTGGTGCCCCCGATGACCACGGCGGCGATCACCTGGAGCTCGAAGCCGGTGGCCGTATTCGGATTGGCGGAGGACATGCGGGCCGTCTGAATCACGGCGGCCATCGCCGCCAGCAGGCCGGAGAGAACGAAGACCGCCAGTTGGTACGGGCGGGGGTCAATGCCGGACAGGCGGACCGCTTCTTCATTCGTGCCAATGGCGATCAGGTATCGGCCGAACACTGTCCGCGACAGAGCCAACTGGCCGACGGCAACGATGGCCAGGGCCATCAAAAACGGCAGGGACAGGCCCAGGACCGCCGTCCCGGTAATCACTTCGACGGGACCACCGATGTAAATCGTGCGGGACTGCGTCACGAAGTAGGCTGCGCCTCGGGCGGCTTCGAGCATGCCGAGGGTCACAATGAAAGAAGGGAGTCGCCACCGAATGACGATCAGCCCGTTCACCGCGCCGCAAACAAGCCCGACCAGCAGACAGACGAGGACCGCCACAACCAGTGGCAGACCCCAGTTCACCAGGCCAATCCCGAGCACCGCTCCGGACAGAGCGAGCACCGAGCCAACCGACAAGTCGATCCCGGCGATGATGAGCACAAACGTCATTCCGACCGCCGCGATGGCCGTATCGGGAATCTGGTTGGCAATCGTCCGAAACGTGGTCAAGGTGAAGAAGTTCTCGGCGGCAATCCCGAAGACGACGAGCAAGACGACCAGCGCGGCGGCCATGCCGAGATAATCGGCCAGCAGCCTGCCGACCTTCTTCTTCGTCAATTCATCGGCCATAGGTTCTGGAGCCTCCCGGCGTCTTGACGTACTCGCTGAACGCGGCCGCCATGATGGCCTCTTGCGTCCATTCGCCGCGGGCGAAGTTCCCGGCAACCCGCCCGGCCGACATCACCAGGATCCGGTGGCAGACCGCCATTAGCTCCTTGAGATCCGAGGAGACGAAGAGGATCGCTTTGCCTTTGCGCGCGAGATCGTGGAGCATGCGGTAGATCTCGAACTTGGCCCCGACGTCGATTCCACGCGTCGGCTCATCGAAAATAAGGATATCGCAGTCTCTGAACAGCCACTTGGCAATGACCACCTTTTGCTGATTGCCACCGCTGAGCTGCCCCGCCAACTGCTCGACCGACCAGCACTTGATGCCCAGCGAATCGACGTACTGCCGCGCGATCCGCTGCTCCTGCGGAGGATCGATCCAGCCGAGACGGCTCAAACGAGCCAAGTGTGTGATGGACACATTCGCGCGCACCGGCAGGGAGAGGAACAGGCCCTGCTCCTTGCGATCCTCGGTCAGCAAGGCGATCCCGTGACGGACGGCATCGCGCGGCGTCCGAATGCGAGCAGGCTCGCGGGAACCATGCAGAAAGACCGCGCCGGCTTCGGGCAGATCGGCGCCGAAAATGGCCCGCATCGTCTCGGTGCGGCCGGAGCCCATGAGACCCGCGACGCCCAGAATCTCGCCCCGATGGGCTTCGAAAGAGACGTTCTTCACCTTGTCGCCGCGACAAAGCCCTTCGACGCGCAGCGCCAGAGCCCCGCGCACGCCGCCGGGCGCCGGACATTCCTGTCCCAAATCCCGGCCAACCATCATCCGAATCACGATGTCCGGATCGACCTCGTTCGCCGCTTGCGTGCCGACCACCTTGCCGTCGCGCAGGATCGTGACGCGGTCGGCAACACTCAGCACTTCCTCGATCCGATGAGAGATGTAGATGATCCCGACCCGGTCGGCCTTGAGCCGGCGAATCTGCGTGAAGAGAAGCTCCACCTCACTGGAGGTCAGCGAAGCCGTGGGCTCATCGAGAGCCAGAACCCGGCACCGGCGTGACAGGCCGGCCGCGATCTCCACCATTTGCTGGCGCCCCACCCCGAGCGTCCGGACCGGCGTGGACGGGGCCACGTCCGCCAGCCCTACCTTCGCCATGGCCTCCCGTGCGGCCTGATGCAGCCTGGAGTACTGGATGAATCCGAAGCGGTTGGGCAGCCGCTCCAGGAAGATGTTTTCCGCGACCGTCAGATTGCCGATCAGATTCAGCTCCTGCATTACCATGCGGACGCCCTGGCCCTCGGCATCGAGGCGGGATTCAGGATCGTAGGGCCGGCCCGCCAGGCGCATACATCCGCCGTCCGGGGCTTCCACCCCGGCGATGATCCGGGTGAGCGTGCTCTTGCCCGCGCCATTCTCGCCGACCAGCGCATGGACTTCGCCTGCCCGAAGGTCGAAATCGACGTGCGCAAGCGCCTGGACGCCGGGGAAGGCCTTGTCGATACCCGTTGCTGAAAGGATTGTGTCGCCGCCGGTATTCATGCTCAGAGCATTTCCGCCGTGACCAGATCGACGGGGGTCTCTTTGTCGGCAGGCTGGGCCCTGGTCTTGAGCATCTCCAAGGCATATTCGATGCCGAACAGGGCCAGCTTATCCGCGTGCTGGTCCACCGTGCAGAGGATGCGGCCCTCTTTCAGGAGGCGCCGCACGGCGGCGATGTTGTCGAACCCCACCACGTAAACGCTGCCCAGCTTGCCTGCGTCCTTCAGAGCCGCCACGGCGCCCAGGGCCATACTGTCATTGGCACAGAGGATCGCCTTCAGGTCCGGGTGTTCATTGATGAGTGCCGACGCGATGGGCTGAGCCTTGTCGGTCTCCCAATAACCGGTTTGCGAACTGACAACCGTGAGGTTGCTGCCCGCCACGGCATCCTCGAAGCCGAGCTTTCGCTGGATACCGTTGTAAGCGTTCGGGGCCCCTTCGATGATGGCGACCTTGTCGCCCACCTTCAATCTCGTGGCCAGGTACACGCCGGCCAGCTTGGCCCCCTTGCGGTTGTCGGGACCCACGAAGGGAATCTTCGCGTTCTTGTCCTTGAGCACCTCGGCATCGAACTTGTTGTCGATGTTGACCACAATGATACCGGCATCCATCGCCCGTTTGCAGACGGGAACGAGGGCCTTGGAATCGGCGGGCGCGATCACGAGGGCATCCACCCCCTGCGCGATCATCTGCTCGACGTACTCGATCTGCTGGATGACATCGGTCTCGTTCTTGATGCCCACGACCTTGAGATCGTACTGGTCCTTGTGCTGCTCGTGATGGGCCGTGGCGCCTTCTTCCATCGTCTTGAAGAACTCGTTGGCCAGCGACTTCATCACGAGAGCCACGGCCGGCCTGTCCTTCTGCCGGCGGCACCCGCCGGCCAGCACCAGGCCCAATGCCAAAACAACCGCCAGCATTCGGCTCCGGTAAATCATAAATCGTAAATCGTAAATCATAAATCGCTTCATCTGATTCTCCTTGAACCTCCCGCGCGGGTAGGGATGAAATCGCACACTGCTTCCAGCGTGGGCATGGACGGCTGCGCCCCCCTTCGCGTCACGCACAGAGCCGCGGCTCGGTTGGCGAAGATGGCGGAATCGTGGAGGTTGTGGCCCTGTCCCACGCTCACCGCCAGACTGCCGGTGAAGGCATCGCCGGCGGCCGTCGTGTCCACCACGTTCACCTTCTCCGCGGCGATGTATTCCCGCCGGCTCCCCTCGGCCAGCAGGAACCCCTTCGCTCCCATGGTGATAATGGCCGATTTGGGCCCGGCATCGAGCAGCCGGTCCGCGGCCACGCAGGCCGACTCCGGGTCCACGACCTTGACCCCGGTCAGAATCTCGGCCTCAATCTCGTTAGGCGTCAGGACGGTAATCATGGCCAGCAGCGCCGGCGGGAGATGTTGCGCTGGGGCCGGATTGAGGACGAAAATCACGCCGGCATAGTGCGCCAACTCCGCGGCACATTGCACCGTCGCCAGGGGCACTTCCAGTTGCGCCACGACCGCCCCCGCAGACGCGATTTCCGACTGCGCCCGATAGACATCCTCGGGCGAGAGCTTCGCGTTGGCGCCGGGGGCGACCACGATCGCGTTATTGCCTGCCGCATCGACGGTGATGAGGGCCACGCCGGAAGGTACATCTGGGGTCAGGGTCACAAAACGCGTGTCCACGTGCTCTTTCTGGAAGTTCTCCAGAGACTTGTGGCCGAAGACATCGTCGCCCAGCCGGGCCACGAAGATCGCGTGCGCGCCCAGCTTGGCGATGGCGACCGCCTGGTTGGCGCCTTTGCCGCCCGGGACCATCAGGAAGTCGCCGCCGAGGATCGTCTCGCCCGGGACCGGAATTCGGGGCGACCGGACCACGAGATCCATGTTCGAGCTTCCGACCACCACCAGTTTGAAATCGTCCGCTTCGATGGCAAAACCCTTTGGATTTATGATTTATGATTTTCGATTTATGATTTTGAAGATGCTATGGCATTCGACGCTCAATTAAAATCATCAATCATCAATGATAAATCATGAATTACTTTGTGAGTCTTTCCACCAGCCAGCTTTCATAGCCGTCCAGGTCGTTCCACTTGACGGCGCAATTGACCATCTTGGCGCCCTCTTCCACGCGCGTAAAGCCATCATCCGTGATGCGAATGGGCAGCGGCTTCACCTGCGCCAAGTCCTTGCGAATAGCGAGATAGATGGCGACCGTATCGAAAAGGATCGTGCTGCTACTCTTGAGCTTTTCGTCCGTGAGGCGGTCTCGGCCGGCCTCGTCGAGGTCCTTGCGGTCCCGCAGACCATCCTTGAACCAGACACGGTAGTTTTCCAGCAAGTTTCTGGTGATCGCGTTGTTGCGTTTGAGCACCTTCTGATACTTGTCGCCGTCGAGAGCCACCAGGCCGCAGGTATCCAGCGGCGTGATCGTCATCGGCCAGGGAGCCGTGAAGACCTTCTGCGCGGCCTTGGCATCCGCCACGACGTTGTACTCAGGGTCGGGTTTATTCTTGCCGCTATATCCGACGTATACACTGCCGTGCATCCCGACGAAATCCGCCTTCTGAGCGATGCGCGGCTCCCGCTGGAGAGCTTCCGCGATATTGGGCAACGGCCCGGTCGCGATGAGAGTGACGCGCTGCGGCGAGTTCATGATGGTGTCGATGATAGCCTGCACGCCGTCTTTGCAGACGCGTCCCGGATAGGAGGACAGATCGTAGTCCTTGGCCCAGCCGGTCTGGCGCCACGAGTCGCCCGGCTGCTTGACCCCAACGCCGACGGGGATCTCAGTCCGGCCGACCCTATCGAGGAACTTGGCGACTACCCGGGCCTTCGCCTCGGTGTCCCGCAAGGCGGTCGTGATCAGTTTGCAGTCCAGTTCCGGCGACTGCAACAGGACGCCCAGCGCCCACGTGTCGTCGATATCGTCGCAGATATCCGTGTCGAAAATAACCGGGGTACGCCCCGTCGCACCGTAGACAATTCCCGAGGTGGCCGCCAAAACGACCGCCCCGAAAACTGGCAGGAGAGAAAAGGTCCGAAAGGATGGTCTGCTCATGATCGGCCTCCAGCAATTTATGATTTACGACTTACGCCTTATCGTTTACCATCGGACTCCGCGTCAAATAGTAAATCGTAAATCGCAAATAATCAATATGGATGTGATTCCCGCCATCGACTTGAGGGACGGTAAGGTCGTCCGGCTCCTTCAGGGCCAGTACGACCGCCAGATCACCTACGGGGACGACCCGGCCGACCAGGCTCGGCAGTTCCATGCCGACGGCGCCCGGTGGCTCCATGTCGTGGACCTCGACGGGGCCAAAGCGGGCAAACCGGTCAACACCGCGGCCATCGCCGCTATCACTCGTGTAGCACCGGGTCCCCAAACGCGAAAGATTCGCGTTTGGGAGCCCGACCCGCCCTCGGGGGGGATCAATGGCCCCCAGCCGGGGGCGGCTGGGCTACAGATCGAAGTCGGCGGCGGCATTCGGGACGAGGCCTCGATCCGGCAACTGCTTGACCTGGGCGTGACGCGGGTCATCATCGGCACCAAGGCGGTCAGCGACTTCCCATGGTTCCGCGAGATGGCGGAGAAGTTCAAAGGACAAATTGTGCTTGGTCTCGACGCCCGCGACTCGCTGGTGGCCACGCACGGCTGGCTTCAGGACAGCCGGCAGACGGTGCTGGAATTCGCCGCCGAAGCCGACAAACTGCCTCTCGCGGCGATCATCTATACCGACATCGCCAAAGACGGCATGCTCTGCGGTCCGAACCTCGAAAGGACCCAGGCCCTGGCCCAGGCTGTCCGTACCCCCGTGATTGCCTCCGGCGGCGTCAAGGAAGTGGACGATATCCGCCGTCTGGCCCCCCTCGGTGTCGCCGGCGTGATCGTCGGCCGCAGCCTCTACGAAGGCACCCTCACCCTCCCCGACGCCCTCGCCGCGGCAAAGTAGCAGCAGCCATCATCACTACTTCACCAGCTTGGCCAGGGCTTCCTGCACGTCCATTTCCTACAATACGCCCTCGCCGCCGCAGAGCGGGCGGCACCGCTGCCTGCACCCAGCACCCTCGGAGAGTTGGATGCCGCCCGCTTCGAGTTCGCCGGCACATCGACTATTTCGAGTCCTTCACACCCATGCCCGCCGGCAGAAAGTTCTCCAGCACCCACAGCTCGTTCTTGCGCTCCTCCATGACGCTGAACGCAAAGCGGCGGTTGTCCGGGTGAAGCGTGAAAAAGGCCAGCTTTGGAACGGAGAGGTCCAGCTTCAGCGGTGTCCCGCCCTGCGCCGGAATCCGCCAGATTTCAGTGCTCGCGATACCGGTTGCATCGCTTCCCCCAAAGTTTACTGCCTGGGCGATGATGTAACGGCCGTCCCCCGTCCACCTCATCCTGTAATACTTCGCCGAACCGCGAAATAGCTCCCGCGGCTCCCCTCCGTTGAGGGACACGGTCTTTACAGCGCCTTTCTCCTGGAACACCACTTCCCGGCCGTCCCGCGAGAGGTCGTAGTACATTTGCCCTGTCCCTCCTGTCCCTACGTTGACAACTTCCGACTCCTCACCGGTGTCGAGGTTGCGTTTCCTGATGATTGGCCCACCCGCGAACACCAGGGTCTTCCCATCCGGGCAGAGCTTGGGGAACAGGCCTCCATCTGCCAACTTAGTGATTCCGCTTGTTTCAGTGTCAATTCGAATGATCCCCGCAGCCCCGAGCGCGATGACGGAACGGCCGTCCGGCGCCCAGGAGATCTGGTTAACGAAACCAAGACCTGACAGAAGGCGCTCTTCCCCGGTTGCGGTGGACCGGATCGTGAGGATGTTCTGTCCGGGACCCCAGCCCCAATTTGAAATGTAGAGCAAGTTCCTGCCGTCGGGTGACCATGTTAGCTGGTACGGCGGGCTGGTATACCGCGTCGCGACCGGCGCGGGTGGCACGAGTACCTTACCGGTCTCAAGGTCGACCGCACCGTGGTAGAGGTGACCAAAAGAGATGTCAGTCCTGTAATAAAGGGAGCCGTCGCGTGCAAAGCCAAGAACCTCTGAATCATAGCCGAAGTCCTTTTTCAGCAGTTCTGGTTCTCCTTGCTGCTTCCCCCCGGTGATGTGAACGGTCCAGATGTCCCACGTCCCCGAGCGGTCGCTGAGGAAGACAAGGCTTCTCCCGTCCGGTGTCCATCCAAGCAGTCGATCCTTCGCGGGATGCCCGGCAACAACGACCTCATCCCGGCCATCGGCGGTCATCAGGCGGACGTCGCCCTGGGGTCGGCTGCCCTCACCCACGGAACTGAACGCGACGGAACTGAACGCGACAAATCGCCCATCGGGTGAGAAACTGGCCCTTGACCAGCCCGAAGTAATACTCCTCAGGACGCGCACCGAGCCGTCCGCTGTCGAGATCAGCGTCAGTTCATCCCCCTTGTTACGATCGCGAAGTGCGAGGATGGACCCTGCGTCAGGCGACCAGTCCAAGGGTTGGACGAGATAGTCTTTCTGACTGTAAAGTGTGCGAAGGCCCGAACCATCCAGGTTTCTAATCCGCACTTGATAGACCCAGTCCTTCGTATTCGGGTCGGAACTTTCGACGTCGTATGCGATTTGTTTTCCGTCGCGTGAAAACGCTTGGCTCTGGAGGGCGTTCTCAGTCTTGCTCCAGGGCACCCTATTTGTGATTCGACTCGTCTGTCCGCTGGCAGCTTCGAACTGGACCACGTCACCCGTGTGCCAGTCTAAACCTCTGATGTACTTGCCATCCGCGGTCAAGACCCCACCGACGCCGGAGGCGTCTGTGAGAACCCGGCGTGTGACGAGTCCTCCGCCGAGAGAGGCCGTTCCGGTGGCAGACATACCGGTCACCTGCGGCGCGACAGGCGCGTTCCTGTCCGGTGCTAAGCCCGTCTTTTCCTCCGGTTGGGAGGCGGGCTTGCCGCCTTCCGACTTGTTCTGGGCCTCGGTCAAGGTGATCAGCCCCAGAACGGCCAGGAGCACCATGGCCAGCAACGGTCTACATGTGGTTCCCTTGAATTGGGCAATCATTTGGATTCTCCTTTCGATATGAGAGGGGTTTTCTAAAATCCCGGCCAGAGAGGGCAGATACTGGGGCCGGGAGAAACGTTCAAGAAGGTTGACAATGGTCTGGCCATACCGGCGCGATTCTTCAGTCCCGGCGGTTGCGAGGGCCAGGGCGTCGGCGGCCATCTCCTGGTCGGCCCGCATCCGGCGAAAAGCAAACCAGAGGAGCGGGTTGAACCAATGCAAAACCTGGAGCAGGCACACGAGCCACCCCAAGTAGATGTCGCGCCGCCTGAGGTGGGCCAGCTCATGAAGGAAAACGTAGTGCAGTTCATCGAGGCCAATGGTTTCGATCAGGCCCTGCGGCAGTAGAATGCGCGGCCGGACGAAGCCAAAAAGGGCCGGGCTCTTGACCTTGTCGGTGACGACCACGCCCACCAGGGTTCGGACCCGCATCTGCATCTTGCAGTCCTCCAGCAACTCCAGGACCTGCTGGTCGGTCACCGGCCGCTCGGACACGACAGCTCGCCAGAGTCCCAAGGCTCTGATGAGGATGTATCCGGCCAGGGCTGCGCCCCCAACCAGCCACACCCAAGCCAGCACACGCGCGACAAACGATGGCAGTCGATGGTCTTGGCCGTTCGCTGGCGAAGATTGCTCACTGGATGATGCGGGAGTCCTCACAGGCGGCTGCATTGCTGACGGCTTGGCGGTCCCACCCTGCCCCGGTTGCGAGGTCCCCGCTTGGTCGGCAGCCGATGTGCGAGCTGCGCTGCTCCCTCGGACTATGGCATCGGGTCCGGCGCGTGCTTCATCCGAAGGCGAGACGGCAAAGCCCGATGCTGCATCGTGCGACGAGAATGAGCGGGGGATCAGACCGTAGATACTGATGCGGCTCGGCGGCGCCCACGGTAGCGCCAGGCGTATCAGGAGAACCAGCCAAAGGCAGTAATGCCATCGGGCCGGAAGCCTGTCTCGCAGAATCACCTTGACCAACAGGATCAGGCAGACCAGGAGGCTGCCTTGCAGGGTCGCCTTGAGCAGCCATTGCAGGAAGGTGGCCAGATGCGCGTCAAACGTTCCCATGATCTCCCCTTTCGTTGCGCCGAGTGTCACTCGGGTTTGCGATGCCTCACGGCCGCGTCCTTCCCATCCAGGATCTCCTTGAGACGAGCGATTTGCTCCGCGGACAACTGCTGCTCCTCGACAAGGGCCGCGAGCATCGGCTCGATCGCGCTGACCCGGAGTCTCCTCAACAGAGACCTGGTTTCGGCCTTGACACACTCGGTCTCCGCGACAACCGGATAATAATGGTGTTGCCGGCCTTCCTTCTCGAAGGCAACGGCCTCCTTCTGAACGAGCCGGTTGACGAGGGTGCGGATCGTCTCCCGCTGCCAGCGGGTCCGTTTCGAAAGGGTCTCCACGATCTCGTTGGCCGTCAACGGGGATTTCTCCCAGAGAGCCTTCATGACCTCCCACTCGGCCTCCGAGATCTTCGGTGTTCTTCGCATGGGTGTCTCCTTTCAGTGTTACAGTTGTAACACCTAATTATGTTACAACTGTAACAGAGCAGGTCAAGCGCGATTTGGGAATTTTTTGGATTTTTTTTCGCCGCGTGACGCGCAGGGGTCCTCTATTGTCGTTCCATCCGGCCCCCTGGGGGCGAGGCCGAAGGCGCATAGCAGTCGGCGGGGCCGATTACGGCTGGCTCGACGTGTCTCTCGAAAAGGAATTGGCGAATGTGCGTGCAGAGATGGCATTTGTCAGCATAGGCGGGCAATTCCTCGTAGCCGAGAGACCGGGCCTTTTCGAGCAGGCCGAAAGGCCCTCTCTCGCACAGAATCCGGACCAGCTCGATTTGCCCCGGATGGAAGGCTTTCCAGATCTCCTGAAGAGGGATCTGACCGATGTTCCCCAGAATGATGCCGCTGCACGTACCGCTAAAGACATTGCCGTACGGGTCGATGTGAACACCTTTGGCACCGAGAAAACCCGCCCGGCAGTCCACGCCGCGAAAGGCCGCAGCCGGTTTCGACGCGAACAATCCCGCCAGATGTCCCGCCGCCCGGCCGGTGAAGCGAAAGGGATAGTCGCGATAGGTCTCGACGTAAACTCGCTCGCGCTCGCCCAATCTGAAATTTGAAATTTGAAATCTCAGATCGCCAAGGTACTTCTCCCAACGAACCAGGACGCGATCCGGGCCGAGTATTCTCTTGGCCGTAGCGGCCAGCCGACGGGCCGGCTCGATGTCGACGTACTCCTGATGAAACGGATCGACACTGATCTTGAGCCGCTGCACACCCAGTTCCACAAGCATCTTCAGCCTGTCGGCAATGAGCCCGTCATCCGTCGCCCAGAAGCCGTTGGTCTCAAGGAGATCGACCGAGCCAAGGCCCTGTTCTTTGCCCTTTGCGAGGATTTCCACGAGGTGGTCCCAATGAAGAAAGGGCTCGCCGCCGGTCAGATGAATCTTGGCTGCAGCGCCGGCCAGCGTCTGAAGCGATCGCCAGGCATCAAGACAGGTCCCCACGGGCATCAAGCCACTCTTGCGAGGTGAGCAATGGTAATAACAGAACTCGCACGCCGCGTTGCACTGGTACGTGAGCATCAGTCCCGCCGACCGCCACAGCTTGAACTTGGGTTCGTCACGGGATAGATTGCGATTGTAGATATTCTCGGATAGAGCGAGCACGCGCATAACGTACAAAATCAAATATCCGGTGTCCAGCACGAAGAGAACGTGGCGGTGAATGAGGATGACGCCCTTTCCACTTCCTCTGCCGGTACACCTGCAGGGCAAGAATACCCAAGATTCTTGTTGCATTAGGGAAACGACGGTCGGACAATACGTCCGCAACCAGAGGAATCAAGTGTTCAGCAGCGTTGAAATGCCGGTGAAACGGCGGTGGAGACCTCTTACCCGGAGACGGGAAGTAATGAGAAAGGAAGGGGAATCATCATGCTGGAACACGTGGATACAGTCCTGAGTTTCGCGATCGTCATGCTCCTGCTAAGCCTGCTCGTGACCACGGTGGTGCAGATTGTGGTTGCGGCGTCGGCCCTGCGGTCCAAAATCCTGAAGCTGGGAATCGAGCGCCTACTAAAGCAGGTAGCTCCCGACCTCGACAAGTATGCCGCAGACATCGCTGATGCTGTGGTGTGCCACCCCACCATGGTCACGGAAAGAACCTGGCCCGCCGCCATGCTGGAAAAGCTGTGGCTACGTATCACCCGCCGGCCGGCAGCGGCCGCCGGCGAGCCCTGCGCGACAGACATCAAGAAGGAGGAATTGATCCGGCTGCTGGGTGACTTGGCCACGAGCTCGACGAGCGTGCTTGACAAGGACGTAAAGACGAAGCTGAAAGAGGTCATGAAAGACGTTGCCCTGCCCGGGACGAAGGCGCTGGCCGACACAGTACAAACCGAGTTGGAAAAAGTCTTCCCGCTTCCGAGTGAGGTGGCACGGATCAAGCGGATTGTGGACGAGGCCAGGGAACGCACCGGCCAGTTCGCCGCCGACGTGACCGCCTGGTTCGATACGGTGATCGATCGCACCACCGACGAGTTCCGCAACTGGACCCGCTGGATCACTATCGGATGTGCCGTGGCGCTGCCACTTATCTTCCATGTCGACTCACTCCAGATCATTCGCCAATTGGCATCCGATCCGGAACTGCGGGCCAAAGTGATGGAGAGTACGGACACTACCCTGCAGGAGGCCGCCAAGGTCGTTTCGCTCAAAGAGGGATCCACAAGCCTGGCGTCCGCAGCACTCCAACGAACTTGTAAGGAATGCAGGAAGGTAGCCGCTCCCTATACGATCGCGGATGTCCCCGCCGGACTCGCCGATCGGCGTAAGGGAGAGGAGTGGCTCGCCGAGAGGCTCAAGGCGATCAAGGACCCAAAGGACGCGGAAGCAGTCCTGACCGTCTATCATCAGCAATTCGACGAGGCGGCCGATGCGAACTTGCAGGGGCTGCTGGAACGCGCAAACAAGATCAAGGCGAGCCTGGATGAGTCCACTTTGGCGATCTTCGCCATCGGCAAATCCTGGGGCTCCTACTGGGCTTATTGGACGAACGGAATGCACATCCTGGGCATGCTGATGACGGTGGTCTTCCTCAGTTTGGGAGCACCGTTCTGGTACAATATGCTGAGGCAGTTGTCGAATCTGCGTCCGGCCATCGCCCAGAAGATCGATCAAGCGTCGCTGCCCCAAGAATAGTCTTGAGTGACCACGCTCCTGCCGAGCTGACGCTTGTCGTCACGTGTGAAGGGAAGGGCAGAGATAGGTCGGACCTCAAGGTTTGGGACTCTTCTTGAGGTACACCTGCAGAACCGTGATATCGGCGGGCGTGATGCCGGCGAGGCGGGAAGCGTGACCGAGGGTGGCCGGCTGGAACGCGGCCAATTTCTCTTTGGCTTCCGCGCGCAGGTGCTCGATGGCCGTGTAGTCCAGACCCGCGGGAATCTTCTTGCTGTCCAAGCTGCGCTGCTGAGCGACGAGACGCTCCTGCTTGGCCAGATAGCCTTCGTACTTCGCGTCCACGATAATCGCCTCCAGCACCTCGTGCCCGTAGCCGGCGGACTTGATCTCGGGCAACTCCGGCAGCCTCTCGTCCATGTGGCTGTCGGGCTGGCGCAACAGGTCCCACAGACTCGCCCCCTCCGAGCGGGTGCTTTGCAGGTGCTCCCGGAGACCCTCAATCGCTTTGCACTTGTTTTGAAACCGTGCCCAGCGACTCTCCTCGACCAGGCCGACCGAGCGGCCCATCGGCGTCAGTCTGCGATCCGCGTTGTCCGAGCGCAACGCCAAACGGTATTCCGCGCGCGACGTGAACATGCGGTAGGGCTCGTCGATCCCCTTGGTGAGCAGATCGTCGATCAGAACGCCGATGTACGCCTGGTCGCGGCCGAGGACGAGCGGTTCTTGGCCCTGGAGCTTCCGGGCGGCGTTGATCCCGGCGATGATCCCCTGCCCCGCCGCTTCCTCGTAGCCGCTGGTGCCGTTGATTTGTCCGGCCAGGAACAGGCCGGCAACCTTCTTCGTCTCCAGGCTCGGCTGCAATTGCACCGGAGGGCAGTAGTCGTATTCGATTGCGTAGGCATAGTGGACGATGCGGGCATGCTCCGTGCCCGGCATGAGTTGGAGCATGCGCTCCTGCACGTCGCGCGGCAGCGAGGTGCTGATGCCGTTGCAGTAGATCGTCGTCCGGGCCTCGTCCTCCGGCTCCAGAAAGACCTGATGGCGATCCTTGCCGGCGAAGCGAACGATCTTGGTCTCGATGCTCGGACAATAGCGCGGGCCGACGGACTTGATCTGGCCGGTGTAGAGCGGCGCGCGGTCGAGATTGTCACGGATGAGTTGGTGGATCTGCGCGTTCGTGTACGTGATCCAGCACGGCGTCTGCGGGCGGTCGATGCGATCCGTCAGAAACGAAAACGGGGCAGGCTCCGGGTCCCCAAGCTGAATCTCCAACTTGTCGAGGTCGACCGTCTTCGCATCCAGCCGGACCGGGGTGCCCGTTTTCAACCGCCGCAGCTCGAGACCGATCCTGGCGAGGCTCTGCGACAACTCATACGCCGCGGGCTCGCCCAGCCGCCCGCCCGGGAACTGCTCGGCGCCGATGTGCATCAGCCCGCGCAGAAACGTCCCCGTCGTGAGAATGACCGTCGGGGCCGTCATCATCATGCCATTGTTGCAGCGGATGCCGCAGACCTGCTGATCCTGTGTCAAGACGTCCGAGGCCATTGCCTCGACAATGCTGAGGTTCGGCGTCTCTTCGAGCCGGGCCTGCATGAAGTCCTGGTATTTGTACTTGTCAGTCTGGGCCCGCGGCGACTGCACCGCCGGACCCTTCGAGCGATTGAGCAGGCGAAACTGGATGCCCGTGGCGTCCGTCGCCAGGCCCATCAGCCCGCCGAGCGCATCGACCTCACGGGCGATCTGCCCTTTCGCCAGCCCGCCGATCGCCGGATTGCAGCTCATCTTGGCAATCGTGGCTCTGCTGAGCGTGACCAGACAGGTCCGAGCGCCGGTCCTGGCGGCCGCGTGCGCTGCTTCGATGCCCGCGTGGCCGGCCCCAATCACGATGCAGTCAAAGTCGTGGGTTCTCATCATGTCAGGGCGAGGGCGGCGTAACCTCCGCTGCGGCCAGGGCGACGGCCGAAGCGATGGCGAAATTCGCGGTGTGCGTGATGCTGATGCTGATATGCCGGATTTTCAGGCGGTCAGCGATCGCTTTCACTTCGCCCGACAACGCGACTTCGGGCCGGCCGGCCTCGTTGTTCGTCACCTCGATGTCGGTCCAGGCGATCTTGCCCCGCCAGCCGGTGCCCAGGAGCTTGAGAATCGCCTCCTTGGCCGCGAAGCGTCCCGCGTATTTCTCGACGGCGTTCCGGTGGCGGCCGGCATAGGCCTGCTCGGCGGCGGTGAAAATGCGGTCGACAAACCGCTGCCCGTGCCGCTCGATCATCTGCTCGAGGCGGGGAAAATCCACCAGATCGATGCCGTGTGCGATGATCTCCGTCGCTGGGTCTCGCAAAGGGATGCCTTTCACTGGGACGCGGGCGGCCGCTCACTTGCCTGCCGATAGAGCCGCTGCAGGCAGAAATCCACGAAACGGTCCGTATCCGCCAAGGCTATTTGCCGGCGCGTCTCGGCGTTCAGCTCCTCGACCACCTGCCTGAAGCGCCGGTCCATGATATCCTTCCTCACTTCCTCCTGAACCTCGCTCAACGGCCTGTAGCTCCGCTCCTGCTTGTCCTCCACCTTCATAAGGAAGAAGCGCCCGGGCGCCTCAATCGGACCGGCCACCTGGCCTCGTTTCAGGTTCTGGGCCTGCCGGGCCAGCACGTCAAATGGTGCGGCCAGCGAGTTGGGATCCCTCGGTTTCCATAAGCCGCCCTGCGCCGCCCGGGGGTCGCCCGTGTACCGCTGGGCCCCCTTCGCCACCTCGCCGAAGTCCGCCCCCGCATCGATCCTCTGGCGCAGCTCCTGCGCCACCTGCCGGGCCCTTGTCACGCGATCTTCCGTCGGGTCCTTCAAGTCCACTCTGTCAATCTGGATGTCGATGACACGAAGTTGCAGAACCCCGGACCGGGCATACTTCTCCTCCTTGATCTCGTTGTACCAGGTGAGCAATTCGCCGTAGGTGACCGGCCGGTTCCGCGGGTACTTCGACTTGACCACGAAGTCGGCCAGGCCTTCCAACTTTTTCCACTGCTTATAGCTGACGCGGTTCATTCCGGCTTTCATCAAGGCTTCGTCGGCCGCGGCGCCGTTGCCCCCGTGCTCTTCGAGGATGAACCGGCGCAACTCCTGTTCGGCGTATTCGTCGAGCTTACCCTCCACCTTGGTGCCGAGATCCCGCTCGGCCCGCTTGGAGAGAACGATGCTGGAGATCCGGTTGATGAGTCGCTGGTATACCACCGGCCGCTGGTCTTCCAGGAACCGGGGCAGCGAGGTCTCTCGGGCAGCTTTTTCGAGTCCCTCCTTCAGGGGCGGATAGGCGGCACTGTCCTCGGGCAGAGAGCCCAGGATGTCCTCCCAGGCGATCGTCTCACCGCTGACGATGAGCCGGTCCGGCCGATCCGGTTTCTGCGCATAGATACGGCTTTTGATTTCCTCATCGGTCAGGGCGGCCCTGCGGCTGTTCTTTTCGGTACAGCCGGCGATGGTCACAAGAGCGGCCGCGAGGCAAAGACTGCCAATGGCGGACATGCCTATCCTTCGGCACGTGGCACGTTGCATCGTGTCTGATCTCCAACGAGCTTGACTCAACGTTGCACCTTTTACGCTTGACAAACTCCCTTGGACCGTTTGGAGTACCGCGTTTACGCGATCTTGGACCGCCTGAAGGCGGAACTGGGACCTCAAACGCGATCTATCGCGTTTGGGAACCCACCTCGAACAGGGTCCCACTTCACGCCCCGCCCGGCGCACTGCCGGCCAGACCGATCGGGCCGGCCACTTCCCGCATGCCCAGAATGGCATCGCCGATCAACTCATTGAGATCGACACCGAGCAGGGCGGCCCCCTTCTCAATGACCTCGCGATTGACGCCGGCGGCGAATGACTTTTCCTTCCATTTCTTCTTGACCGACTTGGGCTCCATGTCGAGCACGCTCTTGCTCGGCCGGACCAGCGCCGTGGCGGCCACCAAGCCGGTCAGCTCATCCATCGTAAAGAGGGTCTTCTCCAAATCGCTCTGCGGCTGGACGTCGGTACAGATTCCCCAGCCGTGGGACAGGACCGCACGAATGTACTCCTCCGGCCAACCGTGCTCGCGCAGAATCTCCCCGCTCTTGTGGCAGTGCCGCTCGGGGAATTGCTCGTAGTCCAGGTCGTGGACCAGGCCGATCACGCCCCACTGCTCCACGTCCTGCCCCCGCTTGCGGGCGCAGTACCGCATCACCCCCTCGACCGCCAAGGCATGTTTGATCAGGGCCTCGTTCTGGTTGTACTGTTTCAGCAGAGCAAACGCTTCTTCGCGCGTCGGCACACGTTCCGCCATTTTCCACACCCCGTGAGCACAACGGGCAGCCAGGCCGCCCATCCGGACCTCATGGATTTCGACTCAACACGCGAGGATACTCTAACGCGAGAGACTCCGAATTGCAATACATCCGCACGCGCGCTATTGCGGCTTGAGAGAGACTGCCTGCGTCGGCACGGCGCTTTTCAGATTGACCACGATTTCTCGGCCGCCGGCGGTGATGCGATGCCGGCCGAAAAAGGCGCGGACCTCGCACCGGCCCTGGGCATCGGTCTGCCCGCGCCACGTCGTCCACCATTGCTTGAATACCAGGTCGCGGTAGGCGTCGGCGGCAGGCGTGGGAGACCAGTCCCGGCGGTACAGGGACGATTGGGAGATCCAGTTCGCCCCTTCCCAGAATCCCCACATCAGGATGCCTTTCACCGCCGGGTTCGCAAAGCAGATGCGATAGTAATCCACGATAGCCTTGGCTTTGGCTTGTTCCTCCTCGTCGGAGAGGCGCACGCCGCGTTTGCCGTAGTACTTGGACCGTTGGCCGGGGAAGTTGAACTCGGTGACGCGGATGGGCAGGTTGAATTGGGCCAGCTTGGCCAGTGCGTTCCGCAGGGCGTTGGGGTCGAAGGAATCCCCGTGGAGATGCCCCTGCACCCCAATGCCGCCGAAAGGCACCCCCTGATCCAGAAACTTGCGAATGTGGGCAATGTAGTCGTCCAGGCGTCTGCCGGTCAGAATATCATAGTCGTTCAGGTAGAGCACGGCGTTGGGATCCCCCTGCCGCACCCAAGACGCCATATCGCGGGTGATTCCCGGGCCCAGACGCTCCTCGTAGTAGTTCGCATGGAGCATCTCATTGTTCAGATCGTATTCGGCGAACCGGCCCCGGTAACGCTTCCCGATATCCAGGGCGCGGGCCTTGAGGGTTTCGCGCAGCGTGGCGTCGTCCATCGTCTTTTGCCAGGGTTGAACAAAGTTGGGGACTCCCCAGAAGATATTGTGACCCCGCAGGGGGATCTCGTGCTGGTCCGTCCACTGGAGAATTGCATCGACGAGGGAGTAGTCCACCTGGCCCTGGCGCGGCTCCATGGCATGCCATTTCAGGGCGACCTCCGTCACGGCAGCGTTGAAGTTCTCCAGAAAGACCTTCTTGTACTGGGCCGCGTCCTGCGCATTCATGCGGCCGCCGAACGCCTGGCTGGCCAGCGCGGACCCGAACCAGAACTCGTGGCGCAGTTGCTCCACGCGAACCTCGACGCCCGGCGCCGCCTCAATCACGAGGGTGCCCGTGCGCACCTTGCGGACCGCCTCATCGACATCGCTGCTCGCGGCGTGCAAAAGGCCGCCGGGACAGCAACTCAAAACCACGGCGAAGACCAAGCCGGCGATACTTTTGGCACTGGAACTCATGGGAATATGCCCTCCTGGAAGGTGTGTGGTCTGGTGACAGGTTGCCTTTTCCGGTCCGTTCATGCGGGAAGTCTAATCCCAGATGCACACGCCGTCAACCGTGTGACCGTCTCGCGTCCGTCGGCGGCGCGTTTCCTCGTAGGGCGAGCGTCCCCGCTCGCCTAAGCAAATAGGCATGAGCGCTCATGGATTCTGAGCCACGGGCAGGATGCCCGTGCTACGAAGTCGTGCGGGGACGCACGACCTACGAAGAGTCGTTCATCGGGGGCGCGGCTCGTTTCGTCCGACGTCAGACGTCCCACGTGACGAGCTTCGCAACCGCAATCGCTTGACGATCTATTTGTACGTCCGGCCGAGGTACTCGACGATGGCTTTCTTGACTTCGAGCGGCTCGATCGTGCCGAGATGGCGGTAGAGGACTTCACCGCCGGGCTTGACGATGAGCGTGTACGGGATCGGCCCTTCCCATTTCGGGTCTACCACGTCGATCAGAGCATAGGTGTCCTTCCCGCTGTAGTGGTAGTTCGCGTAGGAAGCCTGGTTCTTCTCGAGGAAGGATTGCACCTTCGCTTTCTCATCGGGGCTGTCGATGCTGATCCCGACCATCTCGAAGTCCCGGCCGCGATACATCCGGTAGACCTCGACGAGATCCGGGAACTCCCGCGCACACGGGCCGCACCACGAGGCCCACACGTTGATGAAACGCAGCTTGTTGCCGTCGTTCTTGACGAGTTTCTTGACGCCTTCGAGATCGACGGCCTCCAGCCTGATGGGCTCTTTCGCCCATTTCTCGAAAGACTGCTTGGCCGAATCACGCTTGTCGGACCATTTGATCGAGCAGCCGACGGTCTTGGTCTTCTCCACGGGGACCGGGTTGCCCGCCAGGAGCGCTTCGATAGCATTGCGTGCGTCCTGCGAAGTGACCTGGTCAGGATGCCGCTCGTTATCATCCACCCGGCCGACGAAACGCAGCTTCCGCTCACTGTCGAAGATAAAGACATGCGGCGTCGAGACCGGGCCGTAGGCCTGGGAGACCTCCTGCTTGTCGCCGTCATAAAGGTAAGGGAAGTTGTACGCCTTGTCCTTCGCGCGAATCTTCATTTCTTCCAGCGAATCGCTCAGGTCGGTGTAGCCCAACTCATCGAGCCGGACCGCCTGTGGGTCGTTCGGCGAAATCGCCACCAGGACGACGCCTTTGTCCTTGTAGTCGGCAACCAGCTTCTTGATCCGCTCCTCATACGCCTGGGCCGTCGGGCAATGATTACAGGTGAAGACGATGACGAGCACCTTCGCCTTGTCATACTCGGCCAGCCGGTGCATCTTGCCATCCACACCGGGAAGCCGGAAATTGGGCGCCTTGGCCCCGATCTCCAGCGTCTTGATCTCGGGAGCCGCCCCAACGACGGCGGCGATGAACAAGCTGGTAGTGATTGCGACGATGGTTCCGAAATTCCGTCCGGACATGATTCTCTCCTACCTACCAAACAGGTCCTGATTCGGCACACGAACCGATATTATACGGCCCGGCGGACAACCAGTTTACTCATTTGTCAGTTCTGCCGCCAGCCCGTGGCCTCGATGCGCGCAAATTCCGCTTGGATATCGCTGCCTTCGTAGAACGACAGCCAGCCGCGAAGCCGGTGCCTCTGACCTGGCTCCAGGTCGGGGAACTTGGGGTCGGAATGGAAGCATGGGCACTGCTCGTTGCCCCAGGGCCGGCTGCAGTTCTCCCAAGCCGTGATGATCCAGCGTTTACCGTCCGTGGAACGGCAGGCCACGTAGGGATTCGTGAACGCCTTGTTCCTGTTCGTCTGCTCGGCAAAACCCGCCGCCATCTTCGTCATCACGCACATCTGCACCCGCAGGTCCGTCAGCCGCTGGTCGGTCCCATTTTTCAGCCACATCTCCATGCGCACGGCGTCCTTGGCCGGCACAGCTTTGACACCAAACGCAATGCCATTGGGCAGGGTCCGCTCGATGTCGAGGCTCCCATCCGGCCGTCGATTCCATTCGAGCTTGGGTAGCGTGATCCCCTGCTTCGTCCAGATCGTGTCAATGTGTGTATGGGCAAGGTATGTTAGCCCCAAATTCGACCAGATCGCCTCCGGCACATCCACCACCGCATAGCTGTTCGGGTCCCAGGGCGGGAACACGCTGAACTTCGTCTCCCGCTGTGGATCGACCGCCCCCTCCAGAAACCCAATCCGAGGATGCCGCCCACCCGGATACGGTAGAGTCAATAACGTCGCGGCCCCGTCTCTCGGAGGTCGGTTGTCCGGCCGGATTTCAAACTTCTTCTGCGCCGCGACAATCTCCGGCTCGCTCAACCCCGTCGCCGCGCATACCTCATCCGTCATGAACCGATGGTGCCAGACCATGTTCCGTAGCCAGTATGCCAACTCCTCATCGCTGTTGGGGCGCCGCACGTTCTCTTGTTTCTGCACGTCCTGCCTCTGGTTCGGGGCTTCGCTGGCCCTGACAGTCCCTGCCGTCGTGCCGACAAGGAAACCCGCAAGGACCAAGAGCAAGTGGATTCGTACATGGCTCATTTCCTTCCCTCCGAGAAGATCTTTCGTAAGAGACCGATCAGGGTTCGTGGCTCGAAGTAGTTTGGATTGAGGCGCAGGTTGATCGTTTTAGGGTCGGGGATGCGGACGCTGCCTTGGACATGGGCAAAGAGGGCCTTCACTGTATCGCGGGCATCCTGCCCGCGATTCGAGGGCGGGACGCCCTCGACACCTTGCTTGAAGGAGAAGACCAGGTCGCCCGGTTTCGCGGGGGCGGGCTGGGAGGCGACGATACTCCTGATGTCCCACTTGGCGGCCGCGATGCGCAGCTCGCCGATGTCCAGGAGCAATTTGACCTCGTCGGGCACCGGGCCGTAGACGTCGGCCAGTTCCGCTTCGATCTGCTGCAGGTCGGCGGGCGTCCGCGCGACCGCGATCTTGCGATAGACGTCCATCCGGTGCCGGTCGAGGGGGATGTAGTTCTTCGGAATGTAGGTGGGCGTGCCGAGGTCGATCATGGTCGTGGGCAGTGGCTCCACCTTCTCGTGCTTCATCTCATGCACGGCGTTCCCAAGCATCTCGCAGTACATCTGATAGCCGACCATCTGGATGTGGCCGGACTGCTCGGGGCCGAGGATGTTGCCGGCGCCACGGATTTCGAGGTCGCGTAGCGCGATACGAAAGCCGGCGCCGAGGTGCGAGTACTCTTCGATGGCCTTGAGCCGCTTGGCCGCGATGGGCGAGATCGGCCGCGTGTTCGGCAGGAGCATGTAGGCGTAGGCCCGGTGCTTGTACCGCCCCACCCGGCCGCGCAGTTGGTGCATCTCGGCCAGACCGAACCGGTCCGCGTCGTTGATGAAGATTGTGTTGGCGTTCGGAATATCGAGGCCCGACTCGATGATCGTCGTACAGACCAGCACATCGGTGTCGCCGAGGACGAAATTGATCATCGCGTCTTCGAGCTCGCGTTTGCTCATCTGGCCGTGGGCAATGCCGACCTTGGCGTCCTTGGCCAGTTGCTGGATCTCCCAGGCCTTTTTCTCAATGGATTGGACGCGGTTGTGCAGGAAAAAGACCTGGCCCTGGCGGTTCAGCTCGCGATAGATCGCCTTGCGGATCAGCTCCTGGTTGTAGGTGGTGACGCTGGTGACGATGCTGCGCCGATCCAGCGGTGCGGTCGCGAGAGAGCTGATGTCGCGAAGACCGAGCAGAGCCATGTGCAGCGTGCGCGGAATCGGCGTGGCGGTCATCGTGAGAATGTCCACATTGACCCGCATCCTTTTGAGCCGCTCCTTGTGCTCGACGCCGAACCGCTGCTCCTCGTCGATGACCAGCAGGCCCAGGTCCTTGAAGGCGACGTCGCCGCTGAGGAGCCGGTGCGTGCCGATCAGGATATCCACGTGGCCCTCGCGAGTTCGCTTGAGAATATCTTTCGCCTGGCGGCCGGTCTTGAAGCGATTGAGGACCTCGACCGTCATCGGAAAGTCGGCAAACCGCTCGCTGAACGTGCGGCCGTGCTGGACGGACAGCACCGTGGTCGGGACCAGCACGGCGACCTGCTTGCCGTTCTCGACCGCCTTGAACGCCGCCCGCATCGCCAGCTCGGTCTTGCCGTAGCCGACATCGCCGCACAGGAGCCGGTCCATGGCGATGGGCTCCTGCATATCGGCCTTGATCTCGCGAATGGCGCCGATCTGGTCCGGCGTCTCCTGGTACGGAAAGGATTCCTCGAACTCCATCTGCCAGTTCGAGTCCTCCTCGTAGGGGATGCCGCCTATCGCCTGCCGCTTGGCCTGGACCTCCAGCAGCTCCGCCGCCAGATCCCGGACGGATTCGGCCACTTTCTCCTTCTGCTTTTGCCAGCGCTTGGAGCCGACCTTGCTGAGCGTCGGCCGCTTGGGACTGGTGCCGATGTACTTCTGCACCAGGGCGATGTTCTGCACCGCCACCTGGATCTTGACACTATCGGCATATTCGATCGTGAGATACTCGGCCTTGCCCCCCTTTTCCTCGATGGTCTCGGTGCCGAGGAACTTGCCGATGCCATAGGAAACGTGCACGACATACTCCCCGGGCTGCAACTCGGCGAGCGAATCCACCGGCGCGGTCGCGCGGGCAGGCCGCTCGCGCCGCCGGAGGGCATACTGCCCGAAGAGCTCGTGGTGGCTGACCACGATGATATTGAGCGACTCGACGACGAATCCCTGGTGAACATAGCCCAGCGGAAGCTGGAAGTTGTGGGGCAGATCGCCGCCGATCTCTTTGATGATCTCGGTCACCCGCTGCACTTCGGCCGGACTCTCGCAGAAGAAAAAGACCTTGCTTCCCTCTTTCGTCCGCTGGATCAGCTCCTCGAGGGCGGCCTTATGTCCGGCCCACAACGAAGAAGCCTTGCGCTCGAACTGCTGGATGCTCTTGACGTCGAGCTTGAGGAATTCGTCCGGCCGCCCCGCCGCGAAGCGGCAGATGTGCAACTGCGGGAGTCTCGCCACAGAGCCGAAGATATCCGTCCACGTGTAGAGACGCCCGGCTTTCTCAAGGCGGGCGAGAAAGACGTTGGCCACTTCCTCCACTTCCGCCGGCTCCTCGAAAACGACCAGCGCGTCGTCCGGCAGGATGTTCGTGAACAACTCCCGCTGCTCCACGACGGCATCCGAGGCGGCTGCCACGATACCGATGCTCTCGATCTCGTGGGTGGACCGCTGCGTGTCGAGGTTGATCTCGCGAATGCTCTCAATCGTATCGCCGAAAAACTCAATGCGGAGGGCCTCGGATTGCGGATTAAGGACCGACGCCGTCCTCTGTCCTCCGTCTTCCGTCCTCCCGACCTTCTCGCTCGCCAAGGGTGCGTAAATATCAATGATGCCGCCCCGGCGGGCAAACTGGCCCGGCAAGTCAATGGCATCGACTCGCTCGAAGCTGTTCTGGACCAGCCATTCCACTACCGCCTCCGGGTCCAGATCCTCGCTGCGCTTCAGTTCGAGAGAGCTTTCGCGCAAAGCCGACAGCTTCGGAATCGGCTGACACAAGGCTTGGACCGGGGCGGCAATCACCAGGTCCCGGTGGTTTCCGCCGTTCGGATCGGCGAGCAACGAGACAATCCGAAGTCTTTCGGCGCGCGTCTCATCCGTCGCGTCGGCCAGATCTTCTTCGCCTTCCCAGGCGGGCAGCAATTCGACGCCGGCAGCGCCGAACGTCTTGAGATCGTCGAAGGCGCGGTCGGCATCATCGATATGCGGACCGACGTGAAGAATCGGGCGATGAAGCGTCTTGGAGAGATGGGCGGTCAGCAGGCGCGCAAAGGATCCCCACGTTCCCTCGACCAGCACCGGCCCTTTCGCGGCCTGGCTCAGCCGGGAGACGATCTGCGAAACTACCTTGTCTCCAGCCAGATCCATAGCACCGTTCTGCTGACGGTCAGGGCCCCTAATATAACACCCCGGGCTGCTGGGAGCGAGCAAGATCCTGCCCGCGCCGCTTCCCAGGCCGTATCGGCCTCATGCGGGACGTTCTCTCTATACGTATCCCGGACTTGGAAGGACCCCTTCACCTCTATGGATCGGCTGCCCCGGTTGTTCACTTGATTCGGCGCCGGTGGGGAAAGCGGAGCGCACCGGGGTCTCCGCGGCGGAGATTCCTCGAGCGGAGGCGAACCGCGCGGGCAGATTCCCCCTTGGAGATGGAAAAGGGGGCCGGGGTCCTCGCCGTGAACCCCGGCCCGCCCAAGCACACGCACACTTGCGTCAGTCCGCAGTGCCCATCGCGCCCCGCGCGGATCACCACCCCATGGCCCTGCGAAAAGCGCCCGTGTCCGATCGTAGACGCTTGCGATTCCTCAGGACATATTCCACACTCTCAGTGATCGTACTTGCGCAGGAATCAATTGTAACTAGGCCAGATGCCTGATCTGACTAAGGCGGTTGCGTAGGCAGAACTTGCGGGTGGCCCTCAGTGCATGGCACAAAAGGCTCGGTGGCGCAGCACCAGACAAGTTTTGCCGGGCCGGCAACACGCCTTTCTGTCTGTCAGAGGAAGAAGGAGCTGCCGGCCACTTATGACTCCTGGCTCTGAAGCGACTGCAGGGTAGCTCACGCGGCTTTGATGACACTGTTACTTGAACATGGTGAGGCCGGCGCCAATACCTGCGAGCTTGACGCTGTCGGGCGAAACTCACGATGATGCGATTTGGCCTTCTCGCAATCTTCCAAGCACTTCTTTGGCGGCTTTGACGACGTTGTCCGCCGTGATGCCGAAACCCTCGTAGCACGCCTTGTACGGAGCCGAGGCGCCGAAGCGGCACAGCCCCACGAATACCCCGTGCTCCCCGAGCCAGCGGTGCCAGCCAAAGTCCGTGGCCGCTTCGACCGCGACGCGGGCCTTGACCTGCGGCGGCAGCACGGAATTGCGATACTTCTCGTCCTGCTTTTCGAAGAGCGTCCAGCAGGGCATGCTGACGACCTGGGAGGGAATCCCCTGCGCTTCGAGCTTGTTCGCCGCGTCAAGGGCGATCGAGACTTCCGAGCCGCTGGCCAGCAGGAGGACGTCCGGCTTGCCGCTGCTGGTCAGGACATAAGCCCCCCGGCTGAGGTTCGAGGCGGAGGCGTACCGGTTCTGGTCGAGGACCGGCATGCCTTGGCGGCTCAGGAGCAGCGCCACCGGCTGCTCGCGGTTTTCGAGAATGTACTTCCACGCCGCGGCCGTCTCGTTGGCGTCGGCGGGCCGAATCACCAGGAGATTGGGAATCGCCCGCAGTGCCGCGCAGTGTTCGACCGGCTGATGCGTCGGGCCGTCCTCGCCCAGGCCGATGCTGTCATGCGTGAAGACGAAGATCGTCGGATACTTCGAGAGGGCCGCCACGCGGACCGCCCCGCGCATGTAATCGGAGAACACGAGGAACGTGCCGCCATAGGCGCGGAGCAGACGCGACAGGGAGATGCCGTTCAGGATCGCGCCCATGCCGTGCTCGCGCACGCCATAGCGGATATACCGGCCCTGGCGGGCGTCCTTCTGGAAATCGACCGCGCCGGCGAACCGCGTATTGTTCGACGGCGTCAGGTCCGCCGAGCCGCCGAGAACCAGCGGCAGCTTGGGCATCAGGGCGTCCAGCACTTTGCCGGAAGCCTCGCGCGTGGCCATCGGCTTGCCGCCGGCCTCGAACTTCGGCAGGACCGCGTCGAGATGGATGGGCAGCCGCCCCTCAGCCGCCTCCGTGAACTGCCGGGCGAGATCGGGGTACTGCTGGGTGTACCGGCCGAACAGCTCGTTCCATTCCTTCTCGGCTTCGGCCCCGCGCGTCAGTGCCTGGCGCATGTGATCGAGAACTTCCTGGGGGACGTGGAAGTGCTGGTCGGGGTCCCAGCCGAGTTGCTGCTTTGTCAGCCGGATCTCCTCCTCGCCGAGCGGCGAGCCGTGAGCCTTGGCCGTATCGTGCATATTCGGGCTGCCGTAAGCAATGTGCGTGCGGAGCTGAATGATCGAGGGCCGTCCCACTTCACTCTTGGCGTTGATGAGGGCCCGCTCGAAGCGTTTCATGTCGTTGCCGTCGCCGTCGACCTTCTGAACGTACCACCCGTACGCCTGGAACCGCTTGGCCCGGTCTTCCGTGAAAGAAAGCTCGGTCGGGCCGTCGATACTGATGTGGTTGTCGTCGTACACGACCACGAGATTGTCCAAGCCCTGGTGACCCGCCAGGGAACAGGCTTCGGAGGAGATACCCTCCTCCAAGTCACCGTCGCCGACGAAGACGTAGATCTTGTAGTCCACGAGCGGGAAGCCTTCGCGGTTGAAGTAGTTGGCCAGGTACTTCTGGGCGATGGCCATCCCCACGCCATTCGAGATACCCTGCCCCAGCGGGCCGGTGGTCGCTTCGATGCCCAGCCCGGGATCGTATTCCGGGTGTCCTGGCGTCCTGCTCTGCCACTGCCGGAACCGCTGAATCTCCTCCAGCGACAGATTGTAGCCGGTCAAGTACAGCAGGGAATAGAGCAGCATACTGCCGTGCCCGCCCGACAGGACGAACCGGTCGCGGTTATGCCAGGTGGGATGGGCCGGGTTGAACCTCAGGTGCCGCATCCAAAGGGTATAGGCGGCCGGGGCCATGCCCATCGGCATGCCCGGATGGCCGGATTTGGCCTTCTCGACGGCATCCAGCGTGAGAAAACGGATCGTATTGACGCATAGCTCATCGAGCTTCGACAAACCTGGATGACCCATCAGACGTTCCCGTAAAGACATTGACCTTTGTTTTTCGCGTGAAAACGAGGGTGATAGGATACCAGCCGCCGCTCCCGCTGGCAAGTCTTTTCGCGGGTCCGGGCAGGACGGCGCTCGGGCGGGGCCGCCATTTTACGTCTTTTGCTGATAGCGGGGCCGCGTAGACGGGAGGCAGAATGAATGGGTTGTGGCCATCGTTCATGGGGGTGTACCGTGCGAAAAATCACGTATGGTTTAATTGTGCTGGGGACGGGGCTGGGCGTGGTGCTGCTGGGGCGAGAGCGGCGCAGCCCGTACGAAGGCGAATCGGCGGGCCAGGCGAGCCGCCAATTGATGGCCGAGCACGAGGTCATTCTGCAGGTCCTCCGCGCCGCAGAGTCGGAGGCCGATCATGTCCGGCAGGGGTTCAACATGGACGACAACCGCGTGCGTGATATCGTCGATTTCTCGCGCAACTTCACCGACCGTTGCCACCATGGCAAGGAAGAACGGTTCTACTTTCCCGCCGCCGAGGTCTACGCGGGCCAGCGGGTGCACGGCTTCATCGACGAACTGACGGCCGAGCACGCCTACGGCCGATCGATCATGGACGAGATCGACTATCTGCTCGGCGCCGACGCCGGCGAGGCGGCCAAGCTGATTGCCGAGCGCCTGTCCATGTACGTCAGCACGCTGCGCCGCCATATCGAGCGGGAGAACGGGCAACTCTATCGCAAAAGCGGCGCCTTCCTGCCGGGCACGGAGGAGCGCGCTCTGATGGTCGGCTTCGACCGGATCGAGAACGTGGACCTGGGCGTCGGTTTCCACGAGAGATACCACCGGCTGGCCGAAGGGTTGAGCGAAGGGCTCGTCCTGAGGTAAACCGGTCCGGCGGCGCGAATAGGGAGACGACGAGGCTTCTGCACCTTGGGTGTGCCTTCCCGCATGACGAATTCATTTCGCCCTTTGGGTAAATCGCTTATACTCCTTTGCCGATGGAATATGCAGCGATTAGAAGAAGGTGCAGGATCCCATGACCGATAATGCTCCACTGCCGCCCCGTGTTACGCACGTGCAGGTCGAGGATAAGGACGTCTACCTGGTGGGCACGGCCCACATCTCCAAAGAAAGCGTCGAGGACGTCCGCACGACGGTCGAGCAGGTCCACCCGGACGCGATCTGCGTCGAGCTATGCAAGGCCCGCCATCAGGCGATGACCCAGGCCGACAACTGGCGCAAAATGGATATCTTCAAGGTGATCCGCCAGCGAAAAGCGGTCTTCCTGCTGGCCCAACTCATCATGAGCTCCTTTTACCGCCGGCTCGGCGAGAAGCTGGGCGTCCAGCCGGGGGCCGAGATGATGGAAGGCATCCACCTGGCTGAGCAGACCGGGGCGACACTGGTCCTGGCCGACCGGGACATCGACATCACCCTCAAACGCGTCTGGGGGTATCTCGGCTTCTGGCGCAAGCTGATGCTCGCGGCGGAGATCATGACGAGCATCCTCCTCACCGAGAAGATCGACACGGACATGATCGAGCAGCTCAAGAAGCAGGACCAGCTCGAAGCGATCATGGCCGAATTCGCCCGGCACTTTCCCGAGATCAAGCGCCGTCTGATCGACGAGCGGGACACGTACCTGGCCCAGAAGATCCGCACCGCCCCCGGCAAAACGGTGGTCGCCGTGATTGGCGCCGGCCACGTGGAAGGCATCCGGAGCCAAATCCAGCAGGATCAGTCCCTCGAGGGGTTGACCAAGCTGCCGCCCAAGTCGATCTGGCCGAAGGTCTTCGCGTGGGGCATCCCCCTGCTGATCCTGGCGTTGATTGCCCGCGGTTTCACGAAAGGCACGACGCATGGGGTGGAGAACATCTACATCTGGATTCTCGTCACGGGCGGTTTCGCGGCCGTGGGGGCCGCCTTGGCCCTCGCGCATCCCCTGACGATCCTCTCGGCGTTCTGTGCCGCGCCGATCACGACGCTCCATCCGCTCATCGGCGTCGGCTGGGTGGCCGGGATCGTCCAGGCCTTCTTCAAGCGGCCCAAGGTCAGCGATTTGGAGGACCTGCCGGAGGCCATCGGCAGCATCAAAGGTTTTTGGACCAATCCCGTCACACGCATCCTCCTGATCATCCTGTTGTCCAGCATCGGCGCCATCATCGGCGTCGCCATCGCCACGCCCTGGATCGCCGCCCGCTCGGTCTGAATCCCCCGGTCGGCGGCTTCGAGGATGGAGTGGAACTCAGCCCCCCGCGGTGACGCCCACGGCTTCGACGGACAAGCCGGGATTCTCCGAGGGCGGGCGGGTGGCTTCCTGTTGCCGACGCTGCAATTCAGCGGTGGCTTCCTGTTGCTCGATCCGTTGCGCTTCCTGGGCGGTTTCCAGTTGCCGGAGCTGTAAGTCGTTGCTGGCCTCGATATCGACCGCCTGTGCACCCGCAGGGGCCTCGGCCGTCTGGGTACGGTCGGCACCGACCGCAAGCCGCGGGGCTCCCACGGAGGCGGCGGGCCGCCGGACGGCACGAACCGCACAGAACACCAGCAGGACAAAGGCGACCGAAAGTAGAACACGCCACGTCTTCTGGATCATCATTCATCACTCCGCATTGCCGGGAATAACGCGCCGTTCTGTAGGCAGACAATCCCCCTTCTGTGGTCCGGCTCAACACCAAAACCGGAGCAGGTATCGTGATGGGGAACGCTATGGAAAGTATATTTTCTAATTGCGCCGGGGGCAGGCTCCCGGCCGCGGGAATCGGTCGGAGTGGTGAAGTTTTTTCCGAGTTCACGCCCTACAACCCGCACGACACTCGTGATCCGAAATGCCTGGCCGCCCCTGGTGACGGAGCAACGTCGGGATTGTCGGACCATGCCTGGTTCGGAGCCGGAACGGGAGATCCCCCGACGTTCGTCACCACCGGGGAAATCGTGAAACTGGCGTGCTTCGTGCCGGGGGTGCAGGCTCCCCACAGTACCTCGGGTCTCTGCCCTGACACCATCCGCAAGCTCCGGGGGCTGTGCTTGCTGTTGCCACCCGTCCACAGCCGTTCCACGAGCCGTTCTCACGGTTGACCGGGGCAGGCGGGGGCTGTAGGATGACGCCGTCAAAAATCATAAATCGTAAATGCTATGGTTGGAGCCTGGAGATGGTCAAGGTAACGCTGATAACCGGCGATGGCATCGGGCCGGAGATTGCCGAGGCGGCGCGACGGTGCATCGACGCCACCGGAGCAGGGATTTCCTGGGAGATGGCCGAGGCGGGAACGGAGGTTATGGCCCGGCTGGGGACCCCGCTGCCGGATGCGACCGTCGAGTCGATCAAGAGGAACGGCGTGGCCCTCAAGGCCCCTATCACCACGCCCGTCGGGACGGGCTTTCGCAGCATCAATGTCTACCTGCGGCAGAGCTTGGACCTGTACGCCTGCCTGCGGCCGTGCAAGAGCTACAAAGGCGTTCGCAGCAAGTATCAGGATATCGACCTGGTGATCGTCCGGGAGAACACCGAGGACCTGTACGCCGGCATCGAATACGCCAAAGGCCAGGATGATACGCGCGAGCTGATCGACTGGCTCAATAAGCACAGCAAGAAGAAGATCGGGCCGGACGCCGGCATCAGTATCAAGCCGATTTCCGTGACCGCGACCGAGCGAATCGTGCGGTTCGCGTTCGACTACGCGAGAAAGAACGGCCGCAAGAAGGTGACCAGCGTGCACAAGGCCAACATTATGAAGTTCTCCGACGGCCTGTGGCTGGAGGTCAGCCGCCAGGTCGCCCAGGGCTACCCCGAGATCGAGTTCGAGGACCGGATCGTCGACAACATGTGCATGCAACTCGTGCAGAAGCCCGAGTTGTACGACGTGCTGGTGCTGCCCAACCTGTACGGCGATATCATCAGCGATCTGTGTGCGGGGTTGGTCGGCGGGCTGGGGGTAGCGCCGGGCGCCAATATCGGCGAGAAAGGGGCCACTTTCGAGGCCACGCACGGTAGCGCCCCGAAGTACAAGGGCCTCAATAAGGTCAATCCGACCGCCCTGATCCTCAGCGGTGTGCTGATGCTGCGGCACCTGGGCAAAACCAGCGAGGCGAACCGGCTGGAGAACGCCGTCGCGGCGGTGATTGCCGAGGGTAAGAAGGTTACCTATGACCTCAAGGAAAACCGCGACGACCCCACCGCCGTAGGTACCAGCGAGATGGCGGACGCGATCATTGAGAAGGTTCAGAATTCGAAATCCGAAATTGGAAACAAGCACGCATGACCGAGATTCAAGATTCGAAGCGAGCCCAAGCCGGCGATGGTGTTTTGGCCATTGGGATTTTGGGGGTTGAATTTGTTTCGGATTTCGTGCTTGTCGTTTGCTTCTTATCAAGGGAGCTAAGATGGCCGAACGAGTGCTCGTACCGATTGCGGATGGTTCGGAGGAGATCGAGGCGGTCTGTATCATCGACACGTTGCGGCGGGCCGGCGCGGAGGTTACGGTTGCCTCCGTCGACAAGCTCCAGGTAACCGCCAGCCGGGGCGTAAAACTGGTCGCCGATACCTTGATCGCCAACTGCACGAGCCAAACCTATGACGGCATCGCTCTACCGGGTGGCATGCCGGGAGCGGAGCACCTGCGGGATTCGGCCCCGTTGATCGACCTGCTCAAGAAGCAGAAACAGGCCGGCCGGCTCTACGCGGCGATTTGCGCCTCGCCGGCCGTGGTGCTGCGACCCCACGGACTGATCGAGAAGGTCAAAGTCACTTGTTTTCCCGCCCTTCAGGGCAGGCTGGACCCGGCTTACGCTTCTAACGAGCGGGTCGTCGTCGACGGCCATTGCGTTACCAGCCAGGGTCCGGCCACGGCCATCGAGTTCGCGCTGAAGCTGGTCGAACTGCTCTTCGGTCCGGCCAAGGCGAAAGAAGTCGGCACAGCGATGCTGGCTGAGTGGTGATCGTGAGGCGGTTGCGGTTGCACGGCTCGTTTCGGTTGCGTCCAGCGGCGCAAGTAACGCGCCACGCAACCGTTTGACGAAACGAGCCGGGCAACCGCTTGACGCTCCACGGTCTGTACAATAGGGGGGTTGTTTGAGCCAAAGAACCTATTTTCGGATCATCTCGGGAGAAGCGACGGGCCTGGTCGGTGAGGCGGGCCGTTGGGCGCTCACGGTGCTGTCCTGGCCGTACTCGGCCGTTGTCCGGGTGCGGAATCACCTCTACACCAGCGGCCGGCTGAAGGCGTACACGGTCGGCGTTCCCGTCATCTGCGTGGGTAATCTGACAACCGGCGGCACGGGCAAAACCCCTCTGGTCGTGTGGTTGTGCCGATACCTGCAGGAAAAGCAGATCTGCTGCTCGATTCTGACACGGGGGTACAAAACGCGGGCGGGCGAAGCCGCCGACGAGCCCGCCCTGCTGGCGGCGCAGTGCCCGGAGGTGGCGGTGGTCGTCAATCCGGATCGCGTGGCCGGTGCCGCCGAGGCGATCTGTCACCACAATGCCCAGGTCCTGGTCATGGATGACGGCTTTCAGCATCGCCGGCTGAACCGCGACCTGGACATCGTGGCCGTCGATGCGACCCGGACGTTCGGCTACGGCAAAGTCCTGCCCGCCGGACTGCTGCGCGAGCCTGTCACGGGTCTGCGGCGCGCTCACGCGGTGGTCCTGACCCGCTGCGATCAGGTCTCCGCGGATACGCTCAAGCGCATCGAAGAGGATCTTCGCCTGATTCATCCCGATCTGGTGGTGGCGCGCTCGATCCATGCACCTGTCAGGATCAGGACTCTCGCAGGGACCGAAATGGCGGTCGGACAGCTTCGCGGCCAACGGGTGTTCGCCTTCTGCGGCATCGGAAATCCTCAATCCTTCTTCCACACCGTCGCGCATGCCGGGGCTGTGCTGGTTGGATCGGTCGCGTACGATGACCATTACTGTTATGGCGTGGGCGATCTCGAGCGGATCTACCGAAAGGCCACCCGGCGCAAGGCGTCGCTGATCCTGACCACGCAGAAGGATTGGACGAAGATCGCGCGCCTGGCCGACCCGCGTGAGCATCCGCTGCTGGCCTGTCTGGCCGTCGAATTGCAGATTACGGCCGGGGCACAGCAGTTAACAGCCTTGATCGATCGCGCCTTGGGCGTTACAATGCCCTGCCGATAGATATCCGAGAGACCGCAAAGAGTTGAGGCTCGCATGTACGAACAACTGCTCCAGACGGTTGGAAACCTGGGCACGCCGAAGATTCTCGTCGCCGGCGACTTCATGCTCGATGTCTACGTCTACGGCGACGCCGCCCGGATCAGTCCGGAGGCCCCCGTCCCGATCCTGCGGGTGACGGAGAGGGAATCGCGGTGCGGCGGGGCCGGCTCGGTCGCGGCCGATCTGGCGGCGCTCGGCGCGACGCCCGTCTGCATCGGTGTGGTGGGCGAGGACGCCAACGGCGCCGTGCTGAAGGAGCGTTTGACCGCCCTCGGGGCCGACATCTCGGGCATCTGTGCGGTGGCGGACCGCCCTACGACCACGAAGCAACGTCTGATCGGCCTGGCCCAGCATCGTCACAAGCAACAGCTTATGCGGATCGACGAGGAGAGCACCGAACCGCTACCCGGTTCCGTCTACGACCGACTGCTGCGGGCGTATAGCGAGGCGCTGGAGCACGTGGACATTGTCTGCCTCCAGGACTACGACAAAGGCATGCTGGCCGACGACGTGTGCCAGGAGATGATCCGACGGGCGCGCAAGGCGGGCCGCAAGGTCCTCGTCGATCCTGTGCTCAGCCGGGATTACACCAAGTATGCCGGCGCGACCCTGCTGACGCCAAACCGCTACGAGACCTCGACGGCGGTCGGCTTCGACGTGGGAGATATGGAGGAGGCGGCCCAGGCCGCCCGACGCCTGCGCGAGATGCTCCAGCTCGATGCCGTGGTCGTCACCCTGGACCGGGAGGGCCTGTACCTGTGCACCGACCGCCTCTGCCAACCGATCCCGGCCAAGCCGCGCAACGTGTATGACGTGACGGGGGCCGGCGACGAGGTGCTGGCGATGCTCGCGGTCAGTCTGGCGGCCGAGAGCGACTATCTGACCGCCGCCCATCTGGCGAATCTTGCCGGCGGCATCGAAGTGGAAAAGTTCGGGGCGGCCACCGTCACCGTGGCCGAGATGATCCACGAGATCGCCAGCCAGTTCGGGGCGCGGAACACCAAACTCCGCGCGCTCGACGAGTTGCTGGAGGAGATCGACCGGCGGCGCAGTCGCGGGCAGACCATCGTCTTCACGAACGGCTGCTTCGACGTCCTTCACCGGGGGCACGTCGAGTACCTGCGGTTCTGTAAGGCGCAGGGCGATGTGGTGGTCGTCGGGCTTAACAGCGACAGTTCGGTGCGGGCGCTCAAAGGTCCCCAGCGGCCGATCTACAATCAGCAGGATCGCGCCACGGTGCTCGCCGGACTGGAGACGGTGGACTTGATCGCGATCTTCGACGACCCGAGCGTGCTCGGCCTGGTCAAGAAAGTCAGGCCGGACGTGATTGTCAAGGGCGGGGACTGGGGTAACAAACAAGGGGTGGTCGGGTGGGATTTCGTCGAGTCCTACGGCGGCCGGGTGATGCTCGCGCCGCTCGTGCAGGACAGGAGTTCGACCGCCACGATTGAGAAAATGAAGGCCTTGCAGACCAACACGAAAGGAGGCTAATCCGAAGCCGCCCCGGGGGCGGAAATTCGAACCAAGCGCGAATGACCGAAATCCTGATTTCGAAACGGGCCCAAGCCGGCAACAGCGTCTTGGTCATTGGGATTTCGATTTTTGAATTTGTTTCGGATTTCGGATTTCGTGCTTCAAATTTGGGATTTCTTAGAAGATGGATCGCCAGATCATCAAAGAGGCCGTGGAGACCCATCGCAAGATGGTGACGACGTTTGAGGCATCCGCCTTCGATACGATCGTCGCCATCGCGGAAGCGATCGTGCAGTCGCTCCAGGCCGGCGGGACCTTGTACCTGTGCGGCAATGGCGGGTCGGCGGCGGATGCCCAGCACATCGCGGGCGAGTTCGTGGGACGGTTCCGGAGGGAGCGAAGGGCCCTGCCGGCGGTGGCCCTGTCCACGGACACCTCGGTGTTGACCTGCATCGCGAACGACTACGATTACGAGCGGGTCTTTGCCCGGCAGGTCGAGGCCCTGGCGCGGCCGGGCGACCTCTTGTGGGCCTTCTCCACCAGCGGCACTTCACCCAACGTGCTCCGGGCGGCTCAGGCCGCCAAAGACAAAGGCGCGCGCGTGATCGCCTTCACGGGGCGGGCCGAGAGCAGATTGGAGACCCTGGCCGATCTGTGTTTCTGTGCCGAGGCGACTTTGACGGCCCGCAGCCAGGAAATCCACCAATTGGCGTACCATATCATTTGCGAGCTGGTCGAGCAGCGCTTGAGCACGTGAATGGTTGTGGCTGCGTGATGTCTGATTGTGGCGATCGCCCGGCGAGGCCCCAACCGGAAATCATAAATCGAAAAATGATAAATCCAAGGGCGGCTATGTCGAACACAGCGGTATTCTTCGATCGAGATGGAACGCTGATCCACGATCCGGGCTACCTCAACCACCCCGACCAGGTGCAGGTGGTGGACGGGGTAGCCGAAGCCTTGAAGGAGTTCCAGCTTCTGGGCTACAAGACGGTCGTTGCCTCGAACCAGTCGGGCGTGGCGCGGGGGATCGTCACCGTGGAAATGCTCGAGCGCATTCATGACCGGCTGCGCGAGCTGTTGGCCGTCAAAGGGGCGACGCTGGACGCGATCTACTACTGCCCGTACCATCCGGACGGCGTCGTCCCGGAGTATACCAAGGAAAGTGACTGGCAAAAGCCCAAGCCCGGCATGCTCCTGGCGGCCGCCGCCGAGATGGACATCGACCTGACACGGTCCTGGATGATCGGGAACAGCGACCGCGACGTGGAAGCCGGCCGCAGCGCCGGCTGCAAGACCATCCTGATCACCTCGGCGCACTCCGATCCCGGTCACCGGCACGAAAGTAAGCCGGACTTTGTGGCGGTGAACCTGAGGGAAGCGGTGAATATCGTCAAGCGACACCATCGCGCGGTTCAGGATCGGCGGAGCATGCCCGCGCCGGAGGCGAGCGACGAGCAGGCCCTGGCGGCCAAGTCCGCGGAGATCCTGTTGATGGCCCCGGAAAGTCCCGCCGAGGAAGCCGAGGAAAAGGCCCCTGCCTCTTCCCCTGAGCCCCCCACGGCCCCTACCGGGACCGATCAGATCCTGACGAACATCCTCGAGCAGTTGCGGCGCATGCAGAAGAAGGAGATGTTCGCCGAGTTTTCGCTGATGCGGCTGGTGGCCGGCATCGTGCAGGTCTTTGTTCTGTTCTGCCTGCTGCTGGCCCTGTGGTTCCTCCTGGGCTCGCGGCGGCAGGATAACAACGTCCTCGTCGCGCTCGGTTTCGCCGCGGTCCTGCAGGTGATGGCCCTGACGTTCTACCTTATGCACAACCGCCGGTAATTCTCGGAATGGGAAGCATGACATCGAAGCTTGCGAATGTTGCAACCTTGGCGGTGCGCTGCCCGAATTGGGTGGGGGACATCGTCATGGCGACGCCGGTATTCGAATGCCTGCGGCAGAGCTTGCCCCGGACGCGGATCGTCGGGGTGATCAAGCGCAGCGCCCGAGGCATCGTCAAGGACGGCCCGTGGTTCGACGCCCTGATCGACGGCAACGACAAGACCTGGGCCGACTTCGCGCGCATGCGCGAACAGATCCGGACCGAGGCCCCGGACGCGGCGATCTTGTTGACCAATTCCCTGCGCTCCGCGCTGACCATGCGGCTGAGCGGTGTCCGGCAGGTTTACGGTTATCGGCGGCAAGGACGCGGCGTGCTCCTGACCGGCGGCCCGACGGCCTCCCATAACGGCACGATCACGCCGGTCCCCATGGGCCGATACTACCTCGAAATCTGCCGCTGGCTGGGACTGGACGTGCCCCCGCGGCCCAGACCCACCCTGTTTATCGGCGAAGAGCTGCGCCGGCGCGGCGAGGTGCTGCTGGCGCGGTACGGCATCGAGGAAAAGGATTTCGTCATCGGGCTGACCCCCGGCGCGAGTTTCGGGTCTTCGAAATGCTGGCCGGCGGAGTATTTTGCCGAGACGGCCGAGTTGTGCCAGGATCGGTTCGGGGCCAAGGTGATCCTGTTCTGCGGCCCGGGCGAAGAGGCGATCGCCCAGGCGATCGTGGGGCAGAGCAAGGCCAAGATCATCGACGCGCGGACCGGAGGATACGATCTGGAGGTCCTCAAGCCGCTGGTGAAACGCTGCAACTTGTTCATCACGAACGACACGGGACCGCGCCACTACGCGGTGGCCTTCGAGGTCCCGATCGTCGTCCTCATGGGGCCGACCGATCCCCGCTTCACGAATGACAACACGGAGCGGACGATCGCGGTGCGGAAAGAGCTGGACTGTTCGCCCTGTCACAAGAAAGTGTGTCGCCGGCAGCACGAGTGCATGCGCGAGATTCGGCCGGCGGAGGTGCTGGCGGCGGCGGAACGGCTCGTGAGCGGGTGCGGGTAGCGGCGGCCTGGGCGATGGAAGGCAAACCCAACAAGACCCTGGCGTTTTGCCTGTTCAAATACTTCCCCTATGGCGGGCAGCAGCGGGACATGCTGCGCCTCGCCCTGGCCTGCCGGTCACGCGGGTATGAGATCGACGTTTACGCCACGGCGTGGGAAGGCGAGGTGCCTCCGTCTCTGCGGGTACACCTCCATCGGCCCCGGGCCTTGAGTAACCATGAGCGCGTGAGGAAGTACCACGCGTGGCTGGCCCGGCGGCTGGCAGAGAATCCGCCGGCGTGCGTAGTCGGTTTTCAGAAGATGCCCGGTCTGGACGTCTACTTCGCTGCGGATGTCTGCTACCAGGCCAAGGCCCTGGAAGAGCACGGCCCCTTCTACCGGCTCCTGCCGCGTTATCACCTCTACCAACGTTTTGAGGAAGCGGTGTTCGGGCCCGACTCCCGGACGCAGATCCTGATGATCTCACAAATCCAGGAGCAGGCGTACGTGCGGCATTATGGCACGGCGGCCGATCGCATTCACCGAATGCCGCCAAATCTGCCGCCAGACCGGCTGGCCGGACCGGAGGCACCCCAGATGCGCCGGACCTTCCGCCAAAGCCTGGGTCTCGCGGAGGACGACAGGCTCCTGCTGCAACTCGGCTCCGGATTCCGGACGAAAGGCCTGGACCGGTCGATTCTCGCGCTGGCCTGCCTGCCGGAAGCCTTGCGGACAAAGACTTGGCTCTACGTGGTCGGCAGCGGTCAGAAACGCCCCTACGCACGCCTGGCGCGGCGGCTCGGCGTCGCGGACCGCATCATTTTTCTCGGACCCCGGGACGATGTCCCCCGGATTCTCGTTTCGGCGGATTTGCTCGTTCACCCGGCGCGTCAGGAGGCGGCGGGCATCGTTTTGCTGGAGGCCCTGGCTTGCGGATTGCCCATCGTGGCCAGCGGCGTTTGCGGCTATGCCCACTACGTCGCCCAGGCCCAAGCCGGCTGGGTCCTGCCGGAGCCTTTCGATCAGGCTCGATTCACTGGCACCGTGCAGGCGGCCCTGGAACGCGGCGACCTGGCGGAGATCGGCCGCCGAGGGATCGAGTTCGCCCGACGTGAAAATCTCGGTGGCATGGTGGACGCCGCCGTCGCGGTCATCGAGGCGGTGGCACGAAGAGTCGCGACTTGATACGATAGGTTTATGAGGCAAATCTGGCTGTCGGATCGATTTCGCACCTTGTGGGAAGGACGGGACCCGTTCGACGAGGTCGATCAGTTGCAGGGCGAGGTCTTTCGTCGCGTGGCGTCCCGAAGGACGATCCGGGTCACCATCGATGGCAGCCACTACTTTGCCAAGATTCATCACGGCGTGGGATGGCGGGAGATCTTCAAGAACCTGCTGCATCTGAAGCTCCCGGTGCTCGGCGCGGAAAACGAATGGCAGGCCTTGAATCGGCTGCACGAGATCGGCGTGCGTACGATCACTCCCGTGGCCTTCGGACGCATGGGCCGCAACCCCGCCCGGATCCACTCATTCCTGCTCACGGACGAACTGACGGGCACCACCAGCCTGGAAGACTTGTGCGCCACGTGGGCCGCGCAGCCGCCCCCGCCGCAACTGCGAAGGGCCCTGATCGAGCAGGTTGCCGGGATGGTACGGCGGATGCACTCGCACGGCATCAACCACCGGGACTGCTATCTTTGTCATTTCCATCTGGACACCTCGTCCGGGCCGGACTGTCTGAACCCCGACAAGCTGCGCTTGTACGTGATCGATCTGCACCGCGCCCAGATCCGGCGGCGCACGCCCCGGCGCTGGCTCATCAAGGATTTGGCGGGCTTGTACTTCTCCGCCCTGGACACCGGCCTGACCCGGACCGACCGATGGCGCTTCGTCGCGGCCTATGAACAGAAGCCGTTGCGTCAGGTTTTCCAGGCGCACAAGAGATTCTGGGAACGAGTCGAACGAACCGCGTTCGCCCTTCACGCCAAGCTCGGGTGCCCAAGGGGCACCGGTTGACGACGCGGGGACATCGTGCTAAGATCCGCCGGCGTCGGAATGAGGTCCGACTGACAGGAGCGGCATTGAGATACGTTGAGGTGATGAACCCGGGATCATGGAAATCCGATGTCCTGTGCCTTGGCCTTCTGGCGGGGCTTTGCCTGCTCATTGGAGTCCACCAGGTCCGCAAATCCGCTCTCATCAATCCGGACGGGGTCTTTTATGTCGGCTTGGGCCAGAGACTCCCCGGAGATTACGCGGGTGTCGCTCGAACCTATCCGCCCGGATACCCCTTCCTCCTGTGGGTGGCTCATGAAGCAGTGACCCGCGTCACTGGGCACGACTCCCCGATGCTCTGGGTGTATTCGGCTCAGGGTGTCAATCTTCTGTGCCGGATCCTGGCGCTGATTCCGTTGTACTTTCTGGGCAAGCTCTTCGTCGGAGCGGCCCACAGCTTCTGGGCCCTGCTGATCCTCAATTTTCTGCCCTACCCGGCTCAATACGCCGCCGGTGTCCTGCGGGAATGGCCGTACATGCTGTTTCTCGGTCTGGGATTCTGGCTGTTGTGCTGGGCTCTGCGCCGGCGGCAGTGGTGGGTGCTCGCCTTGGTCGGATTGGCCGCCGGATCGGGGTATCTGATTCGCCCGGAGTGCGGCCAGTTAGTTCCCTACGCCCTCGCCGGGCTCGCATCCGTCGGTCTGGCCGAGAAGAGGATCCGCAAGTTGACGCTGGCGGGCGCAGGGCTCTTGGCCGTTGCCGGTTTCCTCGTGCCGGTTGCCCCCTATGTCCGCGCCACAGGGTCGATCACACCACACCAGTTGCAGCCGCCCGCCGCGAAGGGTCCGCCGATCATCAGTGCGATAGGCTCCAAGGCCGCTTCGGATGACCCGCTGGAGTTCGAAGTCCCGGAGGGCGGATCATTGGAGTTGCCCGTCCAAGGGAGCGACGCGCTCGGGGCCCCGCTGACGTTCTCGTTGGCAGGGGTGCCGGTCGGGTCGCGGCCGGTCTACGAGTTCCGGTCACCCTCTCTGGGCACCCGCCTCTGGACGGCCAGTGAGTCGGAGAAATCCCTGTTGCTCTCGACCTACTCGCGCGAGGTGTGGGACTGGGAGGGCATCGTCGGCTATGCCTATGCCCGGCCCGAGGCTCGGGCCGGACTGCTCGGCGTCTGTCGGTTCTGGTCACCGGTCCGGCTGCGCCACGTCTACACCATCGACGAGCAGGAGAGAGAAGCCCTCCTCAAGGGGTCGGCTCAGGACGCCTGGATGTCCGACGGGGTGGCCTTCTATGCCTGGCCCGCGGGCAATCACCCGCCCGATACGGTGCCGGTGTACCGGTTCGGGAGCCGCGAGCGTGGATATTCTTGGGCGGTCAAAGACTCGGCGGCGTACCAGGCGGTGTCGGCGGATGAGGCCCGGACGGGCGCGGTGGTGTGGTACGTCCACTGGGGCGGCGCACCCCCGACCGGTGCGGCGATCGAAGGCGGGGTCTTTCGCTGGCGGCCCACCCCCGGACAAACGGGTGACTATCAGATCAACATCATCGGCAGTGACGGGCAGTTGGAAAGTTGTCAATTGGTCGTCATCCGAGTCACAGCCGCGCCCTCCGCCCGTGCGCCGACAGCGCGGCCGCGGACCGGGGTCTGGGACGACAATACGGCTGACGCCGGGGTCGACCGGCGAGGAGTACACGCGGCGTCTGACCTGGTGCATTACGCCGGCATCGGGAGGCTGCCGGAGGCGGCGACCAAGATCTTCACCGGCGTCGCCGAGGACCTGATGGTAGTTTTCTTCGTGCCGTGGCTGGTGGGCCTTTTCTGGCGGCTGCGCTACCAGGCCGAACGCACGGAGCGGGTCCTGATCGTGGCCGTCGTGGTCGTCAACGTCGCCTTGATCCTGGGGCGGCACCTCCGCTTCGGGCCGGGAGATGACAGACGGTACGCCTTGGGGATGATCGCTCTGACCATCTTCTGCGTCCCGGTGGGAATTGATATCGTGGCCCGATGGTTGAACTCCCTCCACGCCCTGCCACGTCCGCGCTGGTTGCCGCGCCGCCTGCCGGGACTGCCCTGGTTCTACGTTCTGGTGGCGGTGGGCCTTGTGGTGTGCTTGCCCAAGCTCGTGATGGCCTCACCGGGGGACAAGGCGGGCTACCGCGCGGCCGCCACCTGGCTCCAGGAGAATACGAAAGCCGACGCTGTACTGGCGGTGCCGGACGTCCGCATCAGCTTCTATGCCCAGCGTCAGGGCCTCCTCTATGTGCAACACCCCAACGCCCGATGCGCGGATTATGTCATCATGATCGAGGATGGAGCGGCGCGGCAGATCCCGGATGGATGGCGCCGGGAGTATTCGGTCATGGTCGACCGGCGCACCAAGAAACCCCTGGTCATCTACCGTACTGCACGGCCACCGCGATGACGTTGCCTGAGCAAGGAAATGGGGGAGACGAACCTACGCAGGGCCCAACGAACCGCCATCACCCTTCACCGTAAGCTTCTCGGAAAGACCCCGCGACAACTTGTCGAGGCTTCGCGGCTGCGATATACTCACCGCCCATCGTGGACTGGAGATAGCATGATACGCCTGCTCGTGATCACGAATAATAATAGCCTGGATCAGCCGAGCTTCCGGCAGCGTATTGCGATCTACCTGGACCTCCTGCGGAAGAGGGGGATTGATTGCCAGGTGGCCCGACTGCCGCGGGATGCGCTGGAGCGACGGGCGCTGTTCGCCTCAGCGCGGTGCTTCGAAGGTGTCCTGCTCCATCGCAAACTCCTGACGGCGTGGGATGCGTTTTGGCTGCGCCGCCTTGCCGGGACCGTAATCTATGATTTCGACGATGCGATCATGTACAGCGATCGCCAAGACGGCCGAATCTGCCGGATCCGGTCGCATCGTTTTCGCCGGGCGGTGGCCTTGTCGCGTCTGGTCATCGCCGGCAATGAGTACCTGGCGGAACACGCGCGACGCTACAACGCCCACGTCGAAATTCTGCCCACCGGCCTCGACGTGGGGGCCTATCCCGTCCCGACGCCGCGCGCGCAGGACGGCACCGTCCGGCTGGTCTGGATCGGGGGCGGCCGCGTCCTGAAACACCTGCGCGGAATTGTCCCGGCCCTGGAGGAACTCGGCCACCGGTTTCCCCAGGTGCGTCTGCGCATCATCTCCAGTGAGTTTCTGAGCCTGCAGTCGATGCCGGTGGAGCAGCGCCCCTGGTCGCGCGAGACGGAGGTGGCCAACCTGGCGACCAGCGACATCGGCCTGGCCCCCTTGGCCGATGACCCTTTCGCGCGGGGCAAGTGCGGGTTCAAGATCCTTCAGTACCAAGCCGCGGGGCTGCCCGTGGTGGCCTCGCCGATCGGCGTGAATGAGCGATACGTGCGGAACGGCGCCACGGGATTTCTCGTGCGGGACTTGTCGCAGTGGGTCGATCGGGTCGCGGCCCTGATCGAGGACCCCGATCTGCGGACGACGCTGGGACGCGCCGGACGCCGGGACGTGGAGAAATTCGACGTCAACATCCTCGGTGAGCGGTTCTGCCGTCTCATCAGGGAGTGCCTCGAACAAGAGAATGTCGGACATCGGGCTGCATGGAACCTCGTATCAAGATAGATCTTGAGAAACTACTCGGTGGTCCCGAGCCGGTGGTCCTTGACCTGGGGTGCGGCCAGCGGAAGCGGCCCGGCCGGATCGGTGTCGACAGGGTCGATTTGCCGCAGGTGGACATCGTGGCGGATCTGGAGGCCGGTTTGCCGTTCCTGCCGGATCGCTCGGTCGATGAAATCCATTGCCGAAACGTCCTCGAGCACATCGAGAACTTCGAGCATCTGTTCACGGACATGGTCCGAGTGCTGAAAGACAGCGGCCGAGCCTGCATCTTCGTCCCCCACTTCTCGAACCCGTACTACTACTCCGATTACACCCACAAGCGGCCGTTCGGCCTGTACACCTTCTACTACTTCGCGGATCGTGAGCATCAGCCGCGACGTAAAGTCCCCACGTTCTACACGGACACCCGGGTCGAAATCCTCTCCCTGAAGCTCAAATTCAGGTCACCGGTCCGAGTCCTGCACTGGTCCCGGAAGCTCATTGGGGCGATCATCAACCTGCATCCCGCGTTGCAGGAGTTCTATGAGGCGGGACTGTGCTATCTGGTGCCCTGTGACGGCGTCGAAGTCATCCTCAGACCCGCGAGATCGCGCAGATAGCGATGCACCCCGACAGTCTCGGTCAAGTCCTATGAACGAAGGCATTCCACCTCTTCCGCGATGATTTCTTGAGTTTCCTGGCCCATTTTCCCAGGATCGATTCACGGCGCGCGACCAGCCAGCGCGCCTGCCACTGGACCAAGGCGGCCGTGAGCGTTTCCAGTCCGGGAGGATGTCCTTTGAAGCCGATCCCGACCACGGTATGGGGGAACCTTTCTGTGCCAGCGTAAGAGACGAGTGCGTCTGCGAAGGGTCTCAGGAGAACTCGGAAGCCCTCCGGCGTGAAGCGCCAGTAATCACTGGGGTAAGCATGGATTCCCATTTTCATAACCGAGCTTATGATCGCCACACCGCCGGGCTGCGCGATTCGGTGGACCTCTTCCATCGCCCGGTGAGGAAGCGCAACATGCTCGAGCGTATCCATGACCAGGACCGTCCCGACAGAGTCAGCGGGCAAGGCAATGTCATGCAGGTCCAGAACCACATCTACCCCGGGGCCCTCCCGCATATCGGACCCCACGTACTGCTTGCCTGGGAACAACGCTCGTAAGTCCGCGAACCCCTCCTGGCCAGGGACCTGAAACGACCCGAATTCGTAAACCGGTCCTTCCAGCGGAAGGGTCTCCGTGCAGATCTGCACGAACTCTTTTATCAACTCGCGCATTACCAAGACCCTCAGCCCTGCTTTCGCGATCATCCTCTGCCAGGTTCCGGCCGATCCTCGCCGTCCTTAGTTCCTGGCGATTCGCCTGGTAGGACACTGCCTGACCTTGGGGAAATATAGTCGCCGGAGTGGCCGGCCGTCAACGAGGAGTTGTCTTCCCTACAGAGGTAGATCACGCAGATATCGCTCTACATCGCGCTGGTACCGGTGCTGCCACAGGCGCCCGGTCCCGCCGATCCGCATGCCGTCGAGGTCCGTTATCACCACATCGGTCCCATCGTACAAGATATTGGTGTGTTTCATATCGCCGTGACTGATGCCATGTTCCGCCATCCGGCGCAGGAGGTCCAGGACCTGGTCATGCACCCGCTGTTTCTGCTCGGCGGCCACGCTCCGGTCGCGGAGGACTTGATGCACCTGCGGCCCCGGGACAAATCGGGCGATGAAGTAAGATTGCCACAAAAGAGGGCCTCGATAACAGTCCATGTAGGCGAGCGGCTCCGGCGTGGCAATCTGCAGGGACAGCAGCCGCTGCGCATGCCGCCAGTTGCGCTTCGCCCGCGAGCCTTTGAGGGTATGGCGGAACGAATGCCAAAGACCCCGGTGATTGTAGCGTTTGACGACGGCATCCTGTCCGTTCCAGAGCACCCGGCTGACAAAGGACGTATCGTCGCTCTTCAACACCTGCCCTTCCTGCATCAGGGTGTCCACCGCGCGAACAAACTGCGGCATCAGCTCCTCGCCGGCGAACCGCCGGTCGAAGACCCCTCGGTATCCAGAAATCGCCAACGGCAAGGTCCGGCGGCTGGCCCCTGCGGATTCCGTTTCCCCACACATGCATCCGTCCCTACGATTTACTATTTGCAATTTACGATTTACCCTTTGTGCTTTAGAATCATAAGGCATAATTCATAAATCGTAAATCGCGAAGGGGAAGGGCCCCTGGGATGTCTGTCGTTTTCGCCGTCGCCATTGTTGCCGCCTATCTGCTCGGCTCCGTGCCGTTTGCCTTTCTCATTGCCCGGGCGCACGGCAAGGACCTGCGCACCATCGGCTCCGGCAATATTGGCGCGACGAACCTCGCCCGTGCGGTCGGCCGCAGGTGGGGCTACTTCTGTTTCGCGCTCGATGTCTTGAAGGGTCTGGTCCCGGTGGCGATCGTCGGGGCAATGGACGGTGTGTCGGACACCCCCCTGCGGCTATCCCTGTGGCTCCTGGTGGGGATTGCGGCCATCCTGGGGCACGTGTTTCCGGTCTATCTGCGATTCAAAGGCGGCAAGGGCGTCGCGACGAGCTTCGGTGTCGCCCTAGGCCTTTGGCCGTACTTCACCCTCTGCGCCCTGGTCGCCCTGCCGGTCTGGATTGTGGTCGTACTGATCTGGCACTACGTTTCGCTGGCCTCGATCAGTGCGGCGGTCGCCTTTCCGATCGCCCTGGTCCTGGGGATTCTCATCGTCCCCAATTGGCATTCCGCGAGCTTATGGCCCCTTGTGGTGGCGGCCATAGTGATTCCCATACTCGTCATCGTCCGGCACCGGGAGAACATTCGCAGGCTGGTGGCCGGCACCGAGAGCAAAGTGCGCAGCAGAACAAGCGAATCGTAGGGGAGGAATTTCGGATCATTCGGACAACCATGTGTCGCCCGGTGCACACGGGTCTACGGCGAAAATCATACCACCACTTAGGAGGATTTGTCATGAATCACCCCACACGCCACACCAACACAGGAAAAGTCCTGGTTCTGATGCTTCTTCTTGCCTTCGCAGGTCCCGTATCCGTGCTGCCGGCCGCGGAGGATATTGCGGGTCAGTGGGAAATGACGATGGAGTTTGGCGGCCGACCGATGTTTGCCACCCTGTCCATTGCCAAGGGATCGGATGGAGCCTTCACCGGCAAATGGGGGTCGGCGGACCTGACCAACGTCAAATTCGACGGTCAGAAGCTGACCTTTACGCGGACCCTCAAATTTGGGGACAACGAGTTCACGATGACGTACGCCGGAACCCTCAAGGACGGCAAAATCGCCGGCGCGTTCTCCACCGACAATGGGGAGTTCGCGGCCAACGGCGCCCGGAAGAAGCCTATCCCTGCGGTCCTCGGTCAGTGGGACATGCAGTACCGGATCGGCGAGCGGGACGTTACCGGCCGGCTGGCCATCTCGCAAAAGCCGGACAGCAGTCTGGAAGGCAAATGGACTAGCCAACGGGGCGAGAGCACCATCTCCAACGTCAAATCCCAGGAGGGCAAGCTGACGTTCGACCGCACGAGCAGCTACAACGGCAATGAGTACAAATCGAGCTTTGAGGGAACCGTTCAGGGCGACAAACTCGCGGGCGTCTTCAAGAGCGAGCGTGGTGAGATGCCCGCCACCGGGCAGCGCTTCGGCGCGGCGATCATCGGCACCTGGGATCTGACTGTCGTTTCCGAGCGCGGCACCTTCCCGGGCCGACTCGTGATCTACCCGGACCTGACCGGCCGGTATGACTTCTTCGGCGGCGAGATTCCCATGAAGACCCTCAAATTCGAAGGCGATCAGTTGGCGTTCACTGTCGAGGTCGCCTTTGGGGACCAAGTCTCCGAGATGAGCTTCAAGGGCAAGGTGGATGGCAAGAGCTTGAAAGGACAGAGCACTTCGTCCTGGGGCCCCTCCGACATCACCGGTAAGAAGGTTGAAGCAGTCCAACCCCAGGCAGCCGGCGCCATCGTCGGCGCCTGGGAGTTCACACGAGAGGGCCAGGACGGCACCCGCCGGACGAACACCTTGACGATCAAGCCGGACATGACCGGCACGTACAAGGGACGCGACACCGAGTTCCCGGTGACGGGGCTGACGGTCAATGGCGACCAGGTGAGCTTCAAGGTGACCATGAAGTATAACGACACCGAGGTCCCGATGGAGTTCAAGGGCAAACTGGAAGGCGGAACCCTCAAGGGTGAGTTCATCACCTCCCGAGGCAGTAGAGAGGCCGTCGGCGAGAAGGTCCAGTGATCCACAAGACAAGGGTTGGCAGTGCCCCGGCGGCCAAACTAATCGTGCCTACGGTATCCATGTGCCGCTACCCAAGGGTTGCGCGGCTCGTGGCCGCGTGGCGAGCCGCGCAACCGCGGGACGACCCTCGCATGTGGGGACTCTACCCACGATGTTAAGGCCGGCAGCACAGGCACACGTAGTCTGCGGGTTAATCTGGTATGTTGACGTATCTAACCGGGTTTTGCGCGCCCTTCGCAAAGCGGTCACCCACGTAGGAGTCTATATACCGTTGTCTGACGTGGTCCTCGGCAAGTGTGCCGACAAACTCCCATCGTCCTGGTCGCGATCTCCTCTTTCCCAGGTTCTGGGCAGCGAACGTGGAACCTCCTCGATGCCACCCGGTGATCTTGTAGACTTCGCGGACGACCCCGTCGTATACCGCGAAGACGTATTGCGCCCTGTCTTTCTTCTTTCCCACCTTCCAAGCAGATCGAGTGGCATCATATAACTCGACCTCGGTCATCCCGTAGTGATAGAGTTTGTTGATCCTGATAAGGATTGCCGGCTCCTTGATAATGGCCTTCCTTTTTGTATACCGACCTATGAGTTGTGACAGCGGCATCCGTCCGTAAGTTGCGTTCGCATGGCCTCGCACGACATTTGCGAGGCTATGAATCCCAATGAGATCGATTGCGGCAGCTTCAACAGCGAACGCAGCCTTCTCGTCAGGTAAACGATGTGCGAGGATGTCGATCCGAGGCTCGGCACCGGCCGCTCTGATCCTTCTGATGATTGCAGTCAGCCTCTTCTTCGCGGTCGCGTCAAGGTGGGCGAGAGCTCGCGACCCCTTGCCTTTGCCCACGTAGAACACGGAGTCGTCTATCGGATCGACATACACGTACACATAGTAGCCCAATTTCTGGGAAACCGCTCGCGGGATTGTCAAGCGGACGGCCATACACATACCTCCGCAAAGCTACTCTCTCACCTCATGTCGCTCCTCGGCAGACCCCCTGTGGGCTCTTTCTCCGACCGTGTTCGATGCGCCGAACGCCCATGCTATACCGCAGCCGCTACAGGCGTGGGATGGGCTGGCCGGTCTCGCCGGGACCGACGGGGTTCGGGTCGAAATCGCGCGGGCCGTACGTGGTCACGCGCATCCGCTCCCCGACCTTCTTGTAGTGCTCCAGAGCACTTTCCTTATCCTTGAAATCTTTGTCGGTGAACAGCAGGCTGGTCAGGCCGATCAGGATCACGTCGCCATCCCGCAGGGCGACCTCACCCTCAACTTTGCGGTTGTTAACGTAGACGCCGTTGCGGCTCTTCATGTCGAAGGCAAAGTACTTGTTGGTGCTCGCGTCGAACCGAATCTGCAGGTGTTTCCGCGAGACCATGTTGTCGAGGATCTGAATGGGCAAGGCCTCATCCCGACCGACGACGTTTGTCCGATGACCTAGAGGGTAGTAGTCCCCCTCGTGTTTTCCATTCGTCACAATGACAGAAGCCATAGTCCAGACCCCACTGACTGCTTTGATACCACCAGTTGATTTCGGTATGATCATGTTAGACGGTTCGTGGCCTCGCGTCAAGGCTCCTCTTGATCCGCTCTACCCGCGTTCTCCCCGGCAGGAGAGGCATTCGACGTCCCCACATTATCGGCCTTGCCACCACAAATGTCGGCTTCTTTGGACTTCTTGGATGGACTTTCCCCGGTGGCAGACGGTAGAATGCCACGCGGGCTGAGAACGTGGTGGAGAAATGAGAGCACGACAGTTGGAGCTGCGACGGCGATGAACCTGAAGAACCTCTTTGTCTATCCCAAACTCCCGGACAATCTGAGCAAGCTGCAGTCTCTCGCCTACAATCTCTGGTGCACGTGGAACTATGAGGCGATCAGCCTGTTCTACCGCATCGACGCGCAACTGTTCCGCGCCGTGAATCACAATCCCATCCAGTTCCTCGTCAACCTGCCGAGCAAACGGATTGTCCAACTCGCGGAGGACCGAGGCTTTTTGTTCGAATTGGAGCGGGTCTGGGCGCGCTTCCAGGAATACCTGCAATACGACAGCCAATTCCAGACCGGCACCGGCGCGGTCCTGGGGCCGACCGACGTCGTCGCTTATTTCGCAATGGAGTTCGGGCTGCACGAATGTATTCCCACCTATAGCGGCGGTCTCGGCGTTTTGTCCGGGGACTTTCTCAAAGCGTCTTCCGACCTGAACCTGCCGGTCGTGGGCCTCGGTTTGGTCTACAAGTACGGCTACTTCACCCAGCACATCAACATGAAAGGCGAGCAGGAGGAGCAATTCGTCGAATTCGACAATCACCTTGTCCCCATGCACGAGGTACGCGGTCCCGAGGGCGGGAAGGCCTATATCGAAGTGTCCATCCTCGGCCAGCCGGTCAAGGTCAAGCTGTGGCAAATCGATGTGGGCAAGATCCGGCTCCTGCTGCTCGATACGGATATTCCGGAGAACCCGCCACATCTGAGAGACATCACGCATGAGCTTTATGTGTCCGACCGCGCCAAGCGTTTACAGCAGGAGCTGGTGCTCGGCATCGGGGGCGTGCGGGCCCTGGAGCGGCTGCGTATCACGCCGCAGGTCTACCACATCAACGAGGGACATGCCGCGTTTCTCATCCTCGCCCGGCTGCAAAAGCTGATGCGGGAGAACGGCCTGGGCTTCCTGGAGGCGAAGGCCCTCATCCGGGCCACCACGGTGTTCACCACGCACACGCCCGTCATTGCCGGCAATGAGAATTTCGACACCGAAATGGTGAAGGAGTATCTCGAAAACGACGTCCGCGTGCTGGGCCTGTCCTTTGAGGATCTGGCGTCGGATGCCCATATCAACCACGATGACAAGATCTTCTGGCTGCCGGCCCTCGCGATCCGATTCTCCCGGTATGTCAATGCGGTCTCCAAGATGCATCGGGATGTATCCCGGCAGATGTGGGCCGGTCTGTTTCCCAACACGCCGCAGATCGAGTTGCCGATCGATTATGTCACGAATGGGGTGCACAATTCGTGGTTGAGCGAGCCGGTCGTAGAGCTTCTCAGCCGGTATGTCGGCCCGGACTACGTTCGGTGCGAAAGCCGGCCGCAGAGGTGGGAGAAGGCGTTCGACATCGACGATGAAGAGGTCTGGCAAGCCCATCACGCAAACAAGCAGAGCCTGATCACGTTCGTCCGCAAGAAGCTGGCGGACGACTTGGCCGGACGAGGGTATATCCAGTCCAAGATCCTCAAACTGACACGGGCGCTCAACCCGGAGTATCTGACGATCGTGTACGCCCGGCGGTTCGCCCGCTACAAGCGGGCGACCCTCCTCCTGCGGGACAAAGACCGCTTGGCCAAGATCCTGATGAATGCCGGCAAACCGGTGCAGCTTATCTTTGCCGGCAAGGCCCATCCGGCCGACACGCTGGGCAAGAGCATGATCAAGGAGATCCTCGATTTTGCCAAGGACTATCAGGTCGAAGATCGGGTGGTCTTCCTCGAAAACTACGATATCAACGTGGCCCGGCATCTGGCCTGGGGCGCCGATGTCTGGCTCAACAATCCGGTCCGGGAGAACGAGGCCAGCGGCACCTCGGGAATGAAAGCCGGCATGAACGGCGTGCTGAACCTGAGCGTCCTGGATGGGTGGTGGCCGGAGGGCTACACGGGCCGCAACGGCTGGGCGATCACGGGCGCCGAGTACAACCACCAGTTTGAGATGCAGGAAGCGGCCGAAGCCGAACAGATTTACGATTTGATCGAGGACGAGATCACCGAGTTGTACTACGACCGCAACGAAGCCGGCGTGCCCGTCCGCTGGGTGCAGATGATGAAGGAGTCGATCTCTTCCATTTGCTGCCAGTTCAACATGAACCGCGTACTCGCCGACTACGCCGACAAGTTCTACGGGCCGTCCAGGGTGATGGCAAGGGAGCTCTCCCAAGACAACTATGGACCTCTCCGACAGGCCGTTCGCAATGGCCAGGAACTGCTGACCAGTTGGGACAGGATCACAGCGACAGGCTTCTCCACCAGCGTGGATGCCAGTGACGTCGTTACGGAAGGCCAGCGTGTGGAGGTTACCTGCAGAGTGGACTTGGCCGGGGTGCCGGCCGGCTTGCTCGCGGTGGAGTTGTTCTACGTGCTGACCGAGCAGAACGAGCACAGGATCGTCCCGATGCGGCCCCAAAACACCGCAGAGGCACCGGGTGTTTTCGTGTGCGCGTTCGACATCGCCGGCCGCGGGCAACTCAGCATGAATGCACGAATCCGGCCGGCGTCGCCTATTCTTCAGGACTTATATCCCGATCTGGTGAAGTGGGCGCAGTAAGTCATGCCTCCCGAACAAATGTAACTCCTTTTAGTATAAGGCATTAGGGTAGTTTGTCCTGCCTTTTCGCGCGGAACTGTGCGCGCCCACTTGACGGATGAAACGAATGTTTTAAACTAACGTATGAAACAGGCGTTTCGGAAGTGAGCATCAGGATACCCGGCGGGTCCTGCGAAGATGAGAGAAATAACTGCAGTTGATGCGCGACAGTCTACAAAGCATCGCGGTATCCAGCAGGTTGTGGAGAACTGAAAGAAACAGGTGCAGGTGATGGGCAATAGATCTGGAAAACTCGACGTGAACGAGCGGAAGAGAGGCGGGCTGGCTCGCAAAGTAGTGAAGCTGGTCATCGTGCTGGCCGCGATAGGCGCTCTCGTCGGCGTCGGTTTGGGCGTCAGTGGCAACAAGAAGGCCCCCCCCCCTGCCGAGGTTGCGCCCGTCAAGGTAGCGGTAATACCCGTCGTAGCCGAGCCGGCGTTCGCCGATACGTTCGAGTTGCCCGGCGTCGTGGAGCCGAACAAGGTCGTCGAGGTGTCGGCAGAGGCGGATGGCCGGGTTGAGTGGATCGGGCCCAAGAAGGGAACCCTCGTGCATAAGGGAGACCTCCTGGCCCGGCTCAACACCGACCTGCTGACGGCCCAGTTCCAGATGGCCGAAGCCCAGGCCAAGAACGCCGAAACGGAGTACGACCGCGTCAAAGGGTTGGTTGCGAAAGGGGCCGCCCCGAGCCGGGATATGGATGCCGCCGCCACCCAGTTGGCGATCACGAGGGCCCAACGGGAGGAGGCCCGCGTCCGGCTGGCCCGCGCTCAGATCACGATTCCCATGACCGGCGTGCTCAACGATGTGCTGGTCGAGGAAGGGGAGTACGTAACCGCTGTGCCGGCTACGAAGGTGGCCGAGATCGTGGACACGAGCGCGGTCAAGGTGGCGGCCGAGGTCCCTGAGCGCGACATTGCGTTCCTGTCGTTCGGCGATAAGGCGGATGTCCTGGTAGACATCAAGGGCTGCCAAACCACCCTGACAGGGACCACGACGTTCATCAGTCAGTTGGCCAACGCACGAACCCGTTCCACGCGTCTGGAGATCACCCTTCCCAACCGGGAGGGCCTCCTGCGCAGCGGACAGATCGTGCATGTCCGCCTGACGCGGCAAATCCTCAAAGATACCATCCTGATTCCGCTGCTGGCCGTCATCCCCATGGAGGACGGCAAGGCCGTCTACGTGGTGGAGTCGTCGAAGGCCGTGCGGAGGCTGGTCGAGCTGGGGGCCATCAAAGGCGACCGTGTCCAGATCCGCCGCGGCCTGACGCCCGGCGATCAACTGATCGTCGCCGGCCATCGCTTCGTCGCCCCGGGTCAGAACGTCGATATTGTGCCGGAAAGCAAGTAACCGCCATGATCATTACCGATGTCGCCATCAAGAACCGAACGACCATTGCCGTCCTGGGATTGATTATTCTCATCCTGGGCGTCTCCAGTTATCTCACCCTGCCGCGGGAGGCCTTCCCCGATATTCCGATTCCGCACATCCTCGTGAATACGGCTTATGAGGGCGTCTCGCCGGCGGATATGGAGACGTCCGTCACGATGAAGATCGAGAAGGAGCTCAACGGGATTCGCGGCGTCAAGCAAATCATGTCCAGCAGCGCCGAAGGCCTCTCGATGATCGACGTGGAGTTCACGCCGGATGTGCCGACGGATGTCGCCCTGCAGCGGGTGCGCGACCGCGTGGACCTGGCGCGCGGCGAGCTGCCCGACGATGTGCTGGAGCCCGTCATCAAAGAGATCAACCTGGCCGAGTTCCCCATCATGCAGGTCAGCATCTCGGGCGACGTCTCCCCCATGCAGCTCAAAGGGATCGCGGACAGGATGCAGGATGAGATCGAGACCCTTCCCGGCGTGCTGAAGGTCGATGTGCTCGGGGCCTTGGAGCCGGAAATCCGCATGGAGTTCGACCGGGACCGGATGGCCATGTACAACCTGGTCATCACGGACATCATGCAGTTGATCCCGACGGAAAACGTGAATATCTCGGCCGGCGGCTTGGAGACCAAGGGCACCAAGTTCCACGTCCGGATTCCCGCTGAGCTTGTCTCGGCCGAGGAAGTGGATCACCTGCTGATCGCCTCGCGCGACGGCAAGCCGATCTACCTGTCGGACGTCGCCACCGTGCGGGACGCCTTCAAGGACCGCGAGAGCTACTCGCGTTTCGACGGCGTCGAAAATGTCACATTGAGCATCCAGAAACGCGCCGGTGCCAACGTGGTCAGCGTCTCCGACAGCGTGAAGACCGTCCTCGCCGAGGCGCAGAGACGGTTGCCGGGCGCCGTGAAGTTCGACGTGGTCTACGACTTGGCAAAGTACATCCGCAACCAGGTAGCGGATCTCGAGAACAACGTCGTCGCCGCCCTGATTCTCGTGGTGGTTATTCTGCTGATCTTCATGGGCCTGCGGACGAGCATGATCGTCGCCACGATCATTCCGCTGAGCCTCTTGATCACCTTTTTCCTGATTCAGGCGCTGGGCTACACGTTGAACATGATCGTGCTCTTCAGCCTCGTGCTGGTGCTGGGCATGCTGGTCGATAACGCCATCGTGGTCGTGGAGAACATCTATCGCCACATGCAGCTCGGGTATCGCCCCACGGAGGCGGCAATCCTCGGTGCCCGGGAAGTGGCATGGCCGATAACGACCTCGACCCTGACGACGCTGGCGGCGTTCCTGCCCATGCTGTTCTGGCCGGGGATCATGGGCGACTTCATGAAGTATCTGCCGATCACGTTGACCATCGGCTTGTCCGCCTCCCTGTTCGCGGCTCTCGTGTTCAATCCGGTCATTTCTTCCATGGCGACGCACCCGCCGAAACCCCGCCAACACGATCACTGGTTTATGCGGGGTTACCGCCGTGTCCAGCAGGTGGGTCTGAACAATCCGGGCACGACACTCTTCCTGGCCGTGTGCCTCCTGGTGGGTCTGGCCATGCTGTACGGCAAGATCGGCAAAGGCACCGAATTCTTCCCCGACAGCGACCCGGAGCGTGCCGTGATCGCGGTGCGCACGCCGCAGGGAACGAATATCCACGAGACGGACCGGCTCGTCCGACTGATTGAGGACCGCATCCAGCCCTACCGGCCGTGGATCGAGCACACGGTCACGAATGTCGGTTCGGCGGGCGGCGTCATGACTCTAACGAGCAGCGCCGGTGGTCCGCACCTGGCGAATGTGACGATGGTCTTCTACGATTACATGATCCGCGAGCGGCCCTCCATGGAGGTCATCGCCGCCGTGCGCCAGGCGGTTGCCGACATCCCCGGCGCGGAGATCAAGGTCGAGCGAGAAAAGAACGGCCCGCCAACCGGCGCGCCGGTGACGGTCCGCATCAGCGGCGAGGACTTCCGAACCCTCGAACAGTACAGCGGACAGGCCCGCAAACTGATCGCGGACGTGCCGAACCTCGTCAACCTGAACAGTGACCTGGAAGCCACACGGCCGGAGTTGGCGTTCACGGTGGACCGGCGCCGGGCTGTGCTCTTGGGCGTCAATACGGCCACCGTGGGCAACTTCCTCAAGATGGCGATCTTCGGCACCAAGGTCGGCACGTATCGCCAGTTCAACGACGAGTACGACATCACGGTCCGTCTGCCCCTGGCCGACCGGGTGAACGTCGACGATCTGTACCGCATCCAGATTCCCAATATCGGGGGCGAGGCGGTGCCGCTCAGCTCGCTCGGTCGTCTCGAGTATCGCGGCGGTTTCGGCACGATCAACCGGGTCAACCAGAAGCGCGTCGCTACCCTCACCGCCGACGCCGAGGGCCGCCTCAGCTCCGAAGTGCTCAAGGACGTCCAGGAACGTCTGAAGCCCTTTACCGCTCAGTTGCCGGCTGGCTATAACATTCGCTATGTCGGCGAGCAGGAAGAGCAGGAGGCGTCTCAGGCATTTCTGAGCAAGGCGTTTGTGATCGCCCTGCTGCTGATCACTTTGATCCTGGTCATCCAGTTCAATTCCCTGCTGGTGCCGTTCGTCATTATGACAACGGTTGTTCTCTCGCTGATCGGCGCCCTGCTGGGATTGCTGATGTGCGATCTGCCCTTCGGCATCATCATGACGGGTATCGGTATCATCAGTCTGGCCGGCGTGGTCGTCAACAACGCCATCGTGCTCCTGGACTACACGCGGCAGTTGCAGGCGCGCGGAATGGATCTGGTGTCCGCGGCGGCGGAGGCGGGCGTGACACGTCTGCGCCCCGTGCTGCTGACGGCCGGTACAACCGTCATCGGCCTGATCCCGATGGCCACCGGACTGTCCTACGACTTCCATACGTTCACCTGGGCCACCAAGAGTGAATCCACGGAATTCTGGCGGAACATGGCGGTGGTCGTCATGTTTGGCCTGACCTTCGCCACGATTCTTACACTGGTAGTCGTGCCGGCACTGTACGTCATGCTGACGCGGGCATCTCTGCGGCTGCGGACCCTATTCGGCTCCACCCCTGACAGTGACACGTCTGCCGCCAATCCCGCCGTGGACGTGAATTGATGCTTATGGATGCTCTCCAGGGTAAGCGTGGCTTCGTCTGCGACATGGACGGCGTGATTTATCACGGGTCCCGGCTGTTGGAAGGCTCGAAGGGATTCGTGGACTGGCTCAAGGCCCAGGACAAGCGGTACCTGTTTCTGACCAACAGCTCGGCCCGTTCGCCGCGCGAGCTGCACCAGAGATTGTCGCGCATGGGGATCGAGGTGGGCGAGGATCACTTCATCACCTCCGCCATGGCAACGGCCCATTTCATCGCGGCCCAGTGTCCCGGCGGGCGGGTCTACGCCATCGGCGACTCCGGTTTGTACCAGGCGTTGTACGAAGCCGGGCTTTCCATCGATGAGAGCAAACCCGACTACGTCGTTGTCGGCGAAACCCGCAGCTACAACTACGAGAAAATCGAAATCGCGATTCAACTCGTGCTCGGCGGTGCCAAGCTCATCGGCACCAACCCGGACTTGACGGGTCCAACCGAAAAGGGAATCGCCCCGGCCTGCCGGGCCTTGGTCGCCCCGATTGAGATGTCCACGGGGCGGCAGGCTTACTTCATCGGCAAGCCCAACCCTCTCATCATGCGCCACGCTCTGCAACTGCTCGGCTGCCAGCGTGAGGAAACCATCATCATCGGCGACCGCATGGACACGGACATCGTCGCCGGCATCGAGTCCGGCATCGACACCGCCCTCGTCCTCAGCGGCATCACCCGGGAGTCCGACCTCCAACAATACGCGTACAAACCACACTACATCCTCAAGGATGTCAGCCAGATCCCCGCCGGGGGTTGAGATTTCCTCGTCCTCGTGAAGAAGGTAGCCAAGGCGCTCACTCACGTATAGAATGTCTCGCCTATGGACGGCTACAATCTGATTAGCTTCGCGGGCATTTTCGTTCTGGCGGGGATTGCCTGGGTCCTATCGGCGGACCGGCGAAATGTCAACTGGCGCGTGATCGGATGGGGCATCGGCCTCCAACTTCTCGTTGCGCTATTTGTCTTCGTCGTCCCGGCGGGGGCCAGGGTCTTTCTCGTGGTCAACGACGCCGTGGTCAAGGTCCTCGATTCCGCCGGTGAAGGGGCCCGTTTCGTGTTCGGGCGGCTCGCCCTGGGACCGGGGCAGGTCGGTAAGGACGGCGCGGAGTCCCTCGGGTTCATGCTGGTGTTTCAGGCATTTCCGACGATCATCTTCTTCTCTGCTCTGATTGCTATCCTCTACTACGTGGGGCTCATGCCCCTGGTCATCAAAGCTTTCGCCTGGGTGTTTACCCGGCTGATGCGGGTGTCCGGGGCCGAGTCGCTGGTGACCGCGAGCAACATCTTCGTCGGCGTGGAATCGAATCTGACGATCAAACCCTACCTGGCGAATCTGACCGCCTCGGAATTGTGCACCGTTCTGACCGCGGGCATGGCCACCGTTGCTTCCAACGTGCTGGCGCTGTATGTCCTGACCCTCCAGAACCGATTTCCCACGATCGCGGGGCACCTGATTTCGGCGTCGCTGCTGTCCGCTCCGGCAGCCTTGCTGATGTCGAAACTCCTGCTGCCGGAAAATGGCAAACCGGTGACCTTGGGCTTGAACGTGGAGCCCTACTATGAACGGGAGAGCAGCCTCTTCGAGGCGATCATCAACGGGGCCAACGCCGGCGTCCGCATGATCGCGGGGATCGTCGCCCTGCTCATCGCCGTCCTGGGACTGGTGGCCCTCGTCGATCTGGTCTTGTCGGGCGTGGGCGAGTCCCTGAACCCCCTGCTCGGCACGCAGGGCCGATGGTCTTTGGGCGGCCTGTTCGGCTATCTCTTCTATCCCCTGACCCTGGTGCTTGGCGTCCCGCCCAGTGATGCCGGTGTCGTCTCCCGGATCATCGGCGAGCGCGTGATCGTCACGGAAGTCGCATCCTACAGCGACTTGGCCGTGGCGATGGCAAAGGGGCTTCTGCAACACGAGCGGTCCGTGGTCATCACGACCTACGCGCTGTGCGGGTTCGCCCACGTGGCCTCAATGGCCATCTTCGTCGGCAGCGTTTGCGCCCTGGCGCCGCAGTGCACGAAGGGCATCGGCCCCGTGGCCGTGCGCGCCCTGATCGCGGCCACGTTGGCTTGTCTGATGACCGCCTGCGTGGCAGGAACGTTTTTCACGGAAGGCTCGATTCTGCTCGGAGGCTCCTGATGCTCATCCGTCGCCTTCAGGATTGTGACGAATTCATCGCCGGAGATGGCTCGATCCTGCGCGAGCTTCTCCACCCCGCCAAGGGCGAGATCGACATTCGCTACAGCCTGGCGCATGCCACCGTCAAGCCCGGCGCAAGAACCAAACCTCACCGGCTTGAGACGACAGAGGTCTACTACCTCCTTCAGGGGCAGGGCCGTATGCACATCGGCACTGAAACGCGAGAAGTGACCGCCAAGTCCGCCATCTACATTCCCCCGCACGGGGTCCAGTGGATTGAGAACACGGGCGCGGTCGATTTGGTCTTTCTCTGCATTGTGGATCCTGCCTGGCGCCGGGAGGATGAGGAGATTGTTGACGAGGCAAGCCGATGTCGATAGCCACTTTGGTGACATTCCTCATCTGTTTCGCGGTCGTCTGGAGGCAAATGGGCCGGAACGATCACGTGTACGAGATCGTTCCGGGATTCGTCGCTAACTCACTGGTCATTCTGGTGGTGAACCGGATCGCCCAGCAACAGAATGTCCGCCTGCTACAGCAGTTCGATGAGGTCGCCCGGGAACTGCGCGGCGCGCGGAGGCAGCCGGCCGCGCCGCAACTCAGCTACGGCGCTGACGACGGAGGCGTCTGAAAGACGCCAGGAGGGCAAAGATGGGGCAGATCGCGGTGGACGTCGTGCTCTTACCGGACGAGGCGATGACGAGTCGAGCGATTGAGATCAACCGGCGGCTTGTCACGAACGACCACGCGGAGATCGTGCTCAACCGCAAGGACTGCCTGCCGCACATCTCTCTGGCGATGGGCGGCATCGATGAGGCGGATGTGACCGCTATCCAGAAGCGATTGGAGTCGCGCGCGCGAAAGACCTCCGTGAGCCAATTGCGGGTCGTGGGCGTTATCGCCTCCGTCAATTCACGCGGCGAGACGACCTCCCTTCTCGATGTCGATAGGACCGAGGAGCTCCAAGCCCTTCACGAACGGGTCATGCAGGAAATGGTGCCGTTCTTTCGCTATGAGGTGAGCGAGGCCATGATCCACGATGATGTGATCGCCGGGACCACGCTGGACTGGATTCGTACCTATCCGCAGAAGGCCGCCTACGAGCACTTTCGTCCCCACATCACGATCGGCTCTGGCCAAGTGCCGGCGGACCTGTCCTTCCCGATCCCCTTCCGGGCCGCCCGGCTGGCCTTGTGTCATCTGGGAAACCACTGCACCTGTCGGAGGGTCCTGGCGGCAGTGGCGCTTCAAGCTTCGGACGGAGGATGATGGAATGTTGGAGTGTTGGAATGATGGGCAACCATCGCTCAGACTCCCCAGCATGCCACTATTCCATCACTCCAGTGTTTTAGTGGGCGATGACGCTGGAGACGCGGAAGACCGGCAGCAGCAAGGCAATCGCAATCGTCCCAATGATGACCCCCAGAATCCCAATCATCAGGGGCTCGATCAGGGTCATGACGTTGCGGATGGAGGTCTCCAATTGCTTCTGGTAGAAGATCGAGACCTTATCGCAGACTTCGCCGAGCCGGCCGCTCTTCTCGCCGGCCCGGAGCATCTGGATGATCCCCGGCGAGATCAGATGGGAACCCTCCGCGAGCATGATCGCCTCCGACAACTGGTACCCATCCTGAATCTTTTCGTCCACCTGGGACCACAGCCGCTGGAAGTAGTAGTTGTCCACGGCGCCTTCGATCACCCGAATGGCATCGAGCAGCCGCACCCCGGTGTTGACCATCGTTGCCATGATCCTCATGCTGCGCGTGACGACCATATCAACAAACATCGTGCCGACGACGGGCATGTGAATCTTGACGTTGTCGAGTACGCGTCGGCCTGAGGGGGTTTTGGCCCAGTACCAGAGCAAGCCGCCCCCAACAACGATTGTGGTCACGATGCAGGCCATCGCTTCGACGTTGCCCAGCACCTTGCTCACGCCGACCAGCACCTGCGTCAGCTTGGGCAGCGCCGCTCCGCGGGACGCGTAGATCCGCATGAAGCGCGGCAGCACGAAAAACATCAGGGTCCCGGTCGCCGCGACGGCCATGAGAACCATGATGATGGGATACGTCAGGGCACTGCGGATCTGCTTGCGGGTATCCGCCTCGAAGCTCAGGTAGCCCGTCAGCACCGTGAGCATCTCGACCATCTTGCCGGAGGCCTCCGAGGCCTTGACCATGCTGATGAACATGGAGTGGAACGTGTGGGGATAGCAGGCGAGGGCCTTGGAGAAGGTGTCGCCCCCCTTGACGCGCTCGGAGAGGTCGAGGATCACCGCCTTGAATCTCGGGTCGCCGGCCTGCTCCGCGATGGCATCGAGGGCGTCGCTCAGGATCACGCCGCTGTCGAGCATGATGGACAGTTGCGTGGTGAAGAGGATGAGATCGCCGGACTTGGCGCGGACCTTGTACAGCCGCTCGGACCACACGGGCCGGGCCGCGTCGGACGGCGAGTCCCGGTCCTCTCTCTTCTCGGCTCCGCGAACCTGCGCCGCGCTGCGGCCGGCCGATGGTCCGGACTCCCGAGCGCGGTCCTCCACGTTGGGGGTCCCGCCTCGGTCCTCCGTCTTCGATCCCCGGTCTTGTGCTTGCGCCAGCAAAGTATTCATCACTCTCGCCTTACGTCAGGTCGGATAGAATGGGACCGTCAATCACGGCGGTTCGGAGAACCTCGTCGATGGACACGATTCCTGCCTTCACCTTCTCAATCCCGTCGTAGTGCAGCGGCAGCATCCCCTTTTCCAACGCCTTGGCGCGCAATTTCTTCGTGCTGATCCGCTCGTTCATCATCTCCGAGATTTCATCGTCGGGCACGAAAAGCTCGTGAATGGCGATTCGGCCGGCGTAGCCGGTGTTGCGGCACTTCTTGCACCCTACCCCGCGGTAGTACGTGGTGACCTCGCCGCCCTCGGTCTCCACGATGCGGCGGAGGCTGGCCGGCGGATCGTACTGGGTCTTACAGTTGGAGCAAATCCGGCGCACCAGCCGCTGGGCCAGGGCGCCCTTGAGCGAAGCGCTCAGCAGATAGGGGGCCACGCCCAGATCCAGCAGACGGGTCACCGCGCCGGGGGCGTCGTTCGTGTGCAGCGTGGAGAGCACCAGGTGCCCGGTCAGGGCCGCCTGGACCGCGATGCTCGCCGTCACGTCGTCGCGGATTTCGCCGACCATGATGATGTCGGGGTCCTGCCGCAGCAGACTGCGCAGGGCCGTGGAGAACTGGAAGCCGACGGAGGTGTTGACCTGGAATTGGTTGATCGCCGGCATGTTGCACTCGACCGGGTCCTCGACGGTGCAGATATTCACTTCCTCATTGTTCAGCTCGGCCAGCGCTGCGTACAGCGTCGTGTTCTTGCCCGAGCCCGTGGGTCCGGTCACCAGGACCACGCCGTTGGGAGACTGAATCACCTGCCGGAACCGGCGGAGATTCTCATAGGTGAAGCCGAGCGCCTCCAGATTGTAGAGGATCTTCTGGGGGTCGATGACCCGGACGACCACCTTCTCGCCGAAGGTGCCGGGCATGACGGAGACGCGCAGGTCAATCGGGCGGCCCTCGACGAGGACATGGATGCCCCCGTCCTGTGGGAGCCGGCGCTGCGCGATGTCCAGCTCGGCCATGATTTTGACGCGGGAGACGATAGCCGAATGCATCTGGTACGGCGGCCGCATTTTCTCGTAGAGCTTGCCGTCCACGCGATAGCGGATCCGCAATTTCTTGTCGCCCGGCTCGATGTGAATATCGCTGGCGTTTTCCCGGACCGCGTTGTACAGCAGGTAGTTGACGAGCTTGACCACCGGGGACTGCCCCGCCACCTCTTCGAGATCCCCGATGTCCTGGGTGATGTTCTCGATGAGGGTGAATTCCTCGAGCCCCTGTTCGTCGATGATGTCGTCAATGACGAAGACATTCGCCGCCGGCAGATAGGTCTGGAGGGTGGCTTTGATGTCCTTGGTCGTGGAGCAGACGACCTGGACCCGGCACCCGCTGATCCGCTCGATCTCGTCGATGAGAAAGACGTTGGTCGGCTCGCTGACGGCCACGGTGAGCATATCGTGGACGCGAAACAGCGGCAGAACGATATGCGCTTCCAGGAACTCGCGCGGCAGGATCTCCACGGCCTTGGCATCGCAGATTTTCGGGCTCACCTGGGCGTACGGCACCCCATAGGCTTCGGCCAGCGCCGAAGCGATCTGGTTGTCCGTGCAGTAGCCCATCTCGACGAGCAGCTCGCCGAGCAGTTTCCGATGGCCTTTCTCCCGTTGTTCGGCGAGGGCCCTCTCGACCTGCTCTTCGTTCACGACGCCGCGGGCCAGCAGCAGTTGGCCGAGCTGTGCCTTATTTTCCAGCAGAATCTGACCCATACCTACCTCGAATCGTCCCTCGTCCGGCGGTTGCGCGGCTGGTTTCGTCGACCGGTGGCGTGCGAGCGGCGTCAGCGACGTTTCACGTTCCACGCCGCCGAGACGAGTCTCGCAACCGCAGCCGTCCCACGATCCTTCGTCAGGCGAAACTCTTGACCGCCTCCGCCAGCTCGGTGTGGCAGTCGAACTCATCCTGCAGCCGCGTGATCTCCAGAATCTTGGCGCAGTTCTCGGCGAGACCAGCCAGCCGCAGCGGCACGCGATTCTGGCGGCAATAATCCCGCACCCAGAGCAGCAGTTCGAGTCCCTGGCTGTCGAGGAAGTCCACGTCGCTCATATTCAGAACGATCCCCGCCCGCGGCCCGGCGATGATCTCGGTGATCGCACTGCGCAGCGGCTCGGCCGTGTCCCCGTCCACGGTGCCGCGCAGCTCCACCACCGTCACGTCGTTGTAGTTTTGCCACGGGATTTTCATCGCAGGAGCGTCCCGATTGCCTCGGTTCCGTAGTCGGCGAAGTGCGCCGCATCATAACACTCCAGACCGTCCTCCTGGATCAACTCCCACAGGCGGTCGACGTCGCTTTCGAGGAAGATCGCGCCGATCTTGGCGTCGAATTGCGTTCCCAGGCCCTTGCGAATCTCGTCCAGGGCGTGCTCCACGCTCATGGCGTCGCGATAGGTGCGCCGGGACGTCATGGCGTCGAAGCTGTCCGCCAGTCCGACGATTTTGCCGGTCAAGGGGATCTCGTCGCCCCTGAGACCATCCGGATATCCGCGGCCGTCCACGCGCTCATGATGGCAGAGTACGCCGGGCACGATTTCGCGCATCTGCTTGATGCCCCGGAGGATACTGGCCCCGATGGACGGGTGCCGGCAAATGCAAGCCCGTTCTTCTGGGCTCAGCTTGCCGTTCTTGCGCAGCACGCTCTCATCGATGCCGATCTTGCCGATGTCGTGCAGCAGGCCGGCCAGATAGATCTTGTGGACCTGATCGTCCTCCAGCGGCTCCCGCTCCGCGACGCGCTCGGCGATCCAGCGAGAGATCAACGCGACGCGCTCCGAGTGGCCGCGCGTGTACTGGTCCTTGGCGTCAATGCTGTTGGTCAGCGCCTTGAGCGAGCCGACAAACAGTTCTTTCAGGTCGTTGAAGAGCTTGCCGTTCTCGATAAAGACCGCGCAGCCGCTGGCGACGGACGTGAAGAGCTTGACGTCCGTACTGTCGAAGTCGGGTTTGTCGACCCGGTTGACCGCCACCATCAAGCCGATGATGGACACGGCCCCCCTGCCGCGCCGGGCGGTGCCGCTCTCGCCCTTGTCTTTCGCACACAGGGGCACCGCGATGATGTTCCGGACGCTGGCGGGCCAGTCATACCGGAAGGGCGAGTCCACCTCGCTGTCCAGCAGGGCTTCGCGGCCCCGGGCCACCTCGTCGGTCAGACGCCCGTGCAGAGCCGCCGCCAT
>Ga0315289_10000410_pt1 | contig 67166 bp, 75 predicted proteins | sample YL17G11_40_MG_FD_203452 | JGI IMG/M metagenome (GOLD analysis project Ga0315289, IMG submission 203452) | Sediment microbial communities from Yellowstone Lake, YNP, Wyoming, USA - YL17G11_40 | ecosystem: Environmental > Aquatic > Freshwater > Lake > Sediment | place: USA: Wyoming | collected... | reverse complement strand
TTGGATTAATTGATTCAAGAACTCCAGAAACTGATATTGTTGAAAAAACAGAAGAAGAATATTTAATATCTCATTTAAAAGAAGTGCTTGATGAAAAAGAATTTGAAATTGCTTTACATTTGATAGGTTTTAAACATATAAGTAGTGATTGTTTAACTCCAATAGAATTAGCGAAAAAGCTTGATTTAACGGAGACAAGAATTTATCAATTGAGAAACGAAATAAGAAAGAAATTAATTTTGAGTGGTTTAGTTAAAGTTAATGAAAAAGGAAATAAAGTAGTATGGAAATAATGCGCTCTTGTTTTGATGTTTTGGAGTATAATATAGTGAACAACAAAAAGGAGTATAAATGCCTTGGTTAAAGATTTATGAAAAAGAAGAGACAGAATTTCCAGAGTTTTATAGATTTTTTATTACTAAGAAAACTGCTTTAAGTATTGTGAAAAAGTTATCAAGGTATTTTGAAATTTCAGAACCTCATCTTGAGTGGGTGAAACGTAAAGGTCATGGAGAATATTTTTGGGGGCATAAACGTATTGAGTTACCAATAACAGAGATGTGTTCTTTAGGTCTTTTATTGCATGAATTTTCACATCATTATAGTTGGATAAAATATCATAAAGATGGCCATAGACAAGTATTTTGGAATTGTTTACATAGAGTTTATAGAATTGCAAAAGAAAAGAATTTTTTAGCTTTAGGTAGCTTTAGGGAGAAACAAGTGAGGTGCTATGGAGTTAAGTGAAGAAATTAAAAAAGATGAATTAAAGATCGTAACAGACTTAAAGATTTTAAACCAAGTAAGTGAAAAAACCTCTCTTGATGAGGCTTACGAAATTTGGGATAAGTTAGAAAAGGTTCTTGAGAAAACAGAAGGCTCAGGACTATCTGCTATTCAAATAGGAATACCAAAAAGAGTTGCACTGATAAAGTATAATGGTAAAATTTACAAATTATTAAATACTATAATTGAGGGTTCTGGAGAATTCGTTTTTAAGGGTGAGTCTTGTTTAAGTTTTCCAGGAGTGACAAAAAATACAGTTAGATATATGTCAATTTCAGTAAAAGATGATAATTTGGGAAATTTTTTGTTGAATATAGAAATTGATGGATTGTTATCTATTGTATTTCAACATGAAATTGATCATATGGATGGGTTAACTATTTTTGACAGAATTAGAAAACCTATTCAAAGGGTAGAAAAAATTGGTAGAAATGAACAATGTCCTTGTGGTTCTGGTAAAAAATATAAGAAATGCTGTGGCCAGTAAAGTTCTATTTTTTATAAAGAAACTCTATAATAATAGTAGATACACCGTATAATCTAATATAATTTAATTTAATATATTTAGTCTGAGGGATTACCTCAGCGTTAGTCCTAAGACAAGAGCTGCTAACTCCTGTCTTAGACGATTTTATAACCAAGCTTTGAGAAGTACTTAAAGCAGGTAACTGTAAAAGGTTACCTGTTTTTTTGTTTATTTTTGGAAATAAAGGTGAAAGCAATGATAAGTAAAATTTTTTCGTTTAAATCTCTTACTAAAGATAATTCTTTAATGTATACTTTCTTCTACCTTTGGGTCGGGGGGGGGGGGGGGCAAAAACAATTAAAAAGAAATAAGCTGAATAAAAGGGTAGAGTAAAGTGGCGAGAATTAATGAGTTAAGTCCAGAACAAGTTAAGAATGAAATAATGCAACCTTCAGGATCCTATTTTTGGCAAACTTATAAAAATTTTATTCCAAGTTCTTTAGAAGTGTTTTGGAATGGGCAAAAATTAGTTTCTTATTATGATTATAGTATTGTTGATGATCAAACGGTTGAAATATTAGGAGTTAATGTTTCTAATTATGATGATGTTATAAAAAGAGATGTAATTGTTTGCAATTATTTGGTAAAAAATTAATTATTAGGAGATGTATATATGGCAAGAAGTTTGTTAAGACAATTAGCTCAAGTTAGTGGTTCAGCTACTTATGATGATGCTCTACCGATGGCTGTTGCTGAGACTGCAGATGATTTAAGTCTAGAAAAAGACTTAAATTTTATTCGTTCACAACTAAAAGTAGTTACAGGTGAAACAAATTGGTTTGATGTTCCTAATAAAAATATTGTTGAGTTAGATACTGAAGATGGTTACATTAATACATTTATAGGTAAAGCTGCTGGAAGTGATACTCCAAACTATTCAAGTGAAATTTACATTACTGATGGAGATAGTTTAGAGACTGCAATTGGTAAATTAGATGCTGCTATAAATGTAGTTGCTCCAGATAAGTTAGTAGAAGACATTGTTGCTGCAATTAATGCAGAAACTGCTCATACTCTTCCACATAGTGCAACTTATACTTTAGATCCAACTGGTGAGGGCTTAAATATGGATTTATCTCTTAATGGTCAGTTATTAGCTGTTGACAGTGGTAGTGTTGCAAGAGATTATGCAGAAACAAGTACTACTCAGGTTACTTTCCACTTTACGGTTGAGCCAGATAGTAATTTAATATATCTTATAAGAGCATAAAAAAGGAGTAAAAGTTGAGTAAAGTTGCTGAAAAAAGTTTAGTACAGTTTATGCAATGTTTGAAGGACGAGGAAAAATCATTACAAAATAAAATTCCTTTACTTCAAACGCAATTAACACATAATAAGAATCTTCAAGATTTGTTACTAAAAATTGTTGCTTTGGAAGAAAAACAAGAAGAAAAAGAATTAAAAGAGAAGCAAGAACAAGAAAATCTTGCTTCTCTTCAACAAAAAGAAATAGAAAAGAAACAACAAGAGTTTTTAGAAAAGATGAAAGGAAAATGCATTTTTAAAGAAAGAAGAAGTAATAGTTTTTGTAAAAAGAAAACATTGAAAGGTTCTCTTTATTGTTCAGCTCATTCTCAGAGGTTAAATGGCTCGCGGTAAAATTAAGAAAGAACAAATTGATACTGAAGGTGCGGGTAATATTGCAACTGATATAGAAGTTGGTCAAATGATTTCTGGATCTTTTGCACAATTCGAATGGCAATCACCAGTTATAGCAAAACAGAATACCCCTCCCGAGTCTCCGGCTGTAGGAGATAGATATATTGTTGGAACATCCCCCGGCGGAGCTTGGTATGAGCACGATAATGAAATTACTTATTATGATGGATCAGCTTGGCAGTTTAATGTTCCATCTGCTGGATGGATTTGTTGGATTATGGATGTTGGTGCAATTTTTTTCTATAAGTATTTTAATGGAAAATTTTGGCATCTTCTTGGAATGATCGACGGTAATTTATATGTAAATTATGATGGTCCTCCTCCTAATGGTAAAGGATATGTTTATTTTTATAGTGGTGGATCTCCAACTGGGCAACGGTTAGAATGGGATCCTAATGCACTTTTATATCCTGGCGGCGCCTTTTTTCTAAGTGGTCATTGTGAGATTGGTGGAGATTTAAACATTGTTGGTAATGTTGATTGTCAGGGAAATATTTTAGTTAGGTGGCAGGGAGGTGAAGGTGATTCTTTTGTCTATTTCTATGATGGAGGTGTTGCTACAAGCAAGTATTTAAAGTGGGCGGATGCAAATGATAGATTCGAATTTAATGACGATTTATATGTAGCTGGCAATATAATAGCTTCTGGATCTATAGGCGGAGGAATTTTTTGTAAGGGAGGAACACTTTATAAATCTGACGGAATTGCAAACGCAGCTTTAAATATTATAGTTTGGAGAGCACCATTTGCTTGCACAGTCACAAATGTTAGAGGTTATAGAGTTGGAGGAACAGGAGCAACAATAAATGCAAGACTAAATGGATCGTCAAATCATTTAGCTTCAGCTTTATCTTTAACTTCTGCTGATACTTGGATGGATGGTGGTGCAGTTCAAAATATTGCTTTTGCAGCAGGAGATAAATTAGAGATCATGGTTGTTTCAACTGCAGGGACAGTAACTCAACTTGCTATACAAATTGATTTTACCAAACCTTAAAAGAAAATTATGGCTCTTACATTTGATACTAAAGCTCAAGGAATTTCTAATAGCAATCCAGTAGTTTTATCATACACCTGTGGAGCAAATGCTAAAGTTTTAGTTGTCGGATTAGCTATTCAAGATGAAATGCAGGAAGGAGGTTGGGGAACACCAACCTATAATGGAATCGCAATGACACAGGCTGCTGTAACACGGCAAGCTGTCTCTGAAGTTACTGTTGAAATGTGGTATTTGATTAATCCTCCTACAGGAGCTGCTTATAATATTAGTGTTCCGAATGATCCTGGTTATTATATTAGAATTATTGCCTCTTCATATAATTCAGATTTGAATGTTGCTTTAGATGTTACAGGCGGATGGGTGGGTTCTACCGCAAACCCTTCAAAATCTGTAACTACAACTGTAGATGGAGATGCTGTAGTTGATATTATGGCAAATTCTTATAATTCAGCAGAGACTGAAAGGAATCAAACTCTTTTATATGCAACGGATGAAGGTACTTGGAACAGTGCAGCTCAATATGCTTTGCAGGCTACTGCAGGATTAATAACTTTTAGTCACACGATTGCAGCGGCTGATTGGGGACTTATTATTGCTGCTTTTAAAGAAGTCTCAGCTGCCGAACCTACAATATTTATTCCTTGGATAGATGAAGATTTGATGTATTGATTAAAATCTAAACAGAAAGTAAAATTATGAGTGAAGTTTTTAATTATAGCGTTGGAGATACTATTTTTTTAGAGTTGTATGTTCAAAGTAATACAGGAGAAGGTAAAGAAGGATTATATCCAACTGTTAGTATACGAAATTTAGAGACCGAATATTATCTTGATTTTAATATTAATGTTTTTAGTTTGGGTTCTGGTAGTAATGGAGATAGTAAGAAACCATATTTAACTGATTTTGGTGGCGGTCTTTATAGAAAAGTTTGGGATTCTTCTGCAGCAGTTACTACTTCAATGAAATTAGTTGCAGAATATGAAATTTCATCTGGTAGTTTTAAAGGTAAAGATTTTGATTACTTATTTTTTAGTTCTTTTGAAAATGATATATCAATTATAAAACAGATTGAAAGTGGACGATGGAAAATTATAGATAATCAAATGATTTTTTATGAGGAGAATGGAACTACTCCACTGTTAGTATTTGATTTGAAAGACAACTCTGGAGTCCCAAATAGTGTAAATGTATTTGAGAGAATTCCTTCAGGAAGTATTTAATGCAACATTTAATAACAAGAGGTTTCGGTTTAAATCAATCAATTATTGTTAGGGGCTTCGGTGGGATCTTTCATTGGTTTCGAAAGTTAATTTCAGATGCATTTGTTCTTATTATAAGAAAGAAAATACCATTACCAGGAATTATAGAAGGATTACAGCGTGGAGGTCATATAAATATTACTAATGGAAAAAGAAATAAATAGGAGATAAAATATGGTAGAGAAAAAAGATTTTACGGAATATGAAAGGCAGTTAAAAAATTTTATTAAAGATCCTCTCGTTCCGAAAAAGAAAGAATTTAATATTTTTCCATCGAATGATTTAACACTAACTGTTCCTGATATAGAAAAATCTAAGGACAAACGGTCCTCTTCAAAATTAAGTATGAGGAAAAAAACTCAATTTGTAGACTTTGAAGAAGCTCCGGAAGGAGTAGAAAGAATTCGTCCTGGAACTGAAAGATGGGAAAATATTGTGCAGTATTTTGCTCAAGAATATGGTGATGAATATGATGGCGTTAGTAAAGAAACTATAATGATTATTGTTAGTGAATATGAAACAGAGAAAGCTGTAAATTTTGGAGATGATATTAGTTTAATGGTTGATGATATTATAGAAAGATTAGAAGGAAAAGGAATTAGAATTTATTCTTCTAAACTTTCAGTTAATAGTAAAATTATAACTTCAACAAATAAAGAAGCTAGTGTAGTTAAAGTTTCTGGAGATTTAGTATATTGGGTTTCGGGAAAAGATGATTTTGGTTCTGATTTTGTGAAGGATGTTAAAATTGCTGAAAAAAAGAAAACCGCTCAAAAATTTAACAATGGGGATATTGTTTTAGTTGCTGGAGTTGTTGAAGGAATGAGAGGAGTGTATTATTCAGTTAGATTTAATGATGGAACAATTTCTTTGTTTGAAGAAAAGGAAATGACTAAAACAGCAAAAAAATCTTTTCAAAAGAAAACAGCGGGAACATGGGCATTACCATTTACTGTTGATAAAGCTTCTGATTTAGAAAAGTTTGTAACTGAATTAAAAGGTGGTGCTAATCCTATTTCAGAAGAACTTTATAATCTTTATGGTGACGATGATTTAATGGATGATTTACAAACTATATTACCTTTAGCTGTTAAAATTATTCAGAAATATATTAAGAAACTTTTAGCTGAGTATAAAAGTGATCCAGAAGATTTTACAGAAAAATTAGATCCAGATGCTGAAGAAATTTTGAGAAGTATTTAATGAGGTATTATGAAAAAAAATGTAATAGTTAAATATTTCAACTCTCCTGGTAAGCTTGGTTTATGCATAAATTGTAATAAGAAAAATTGTGCAAATTGTAGTATGGGTTCTTTTTCAGAAACAATTCATAAATTTGCTTCTACCCAACAAGTTTCAAAAGTAAATACAGATTTCCGTTACATTAGATTCAGGGCAATAGGTTCACTCGAAGTTGACGGACCTAATTGTAATTCTGATGGATTCCCTTATGGAGAATTTTTAAATTTTGAACCTGGATACGGGTACCAAAGTTTTGTTGGAAAACACGCTTTTGTAGAACATCAAAGTGATGATATTACTAAGAGCATAGGTTCACTTTTAGGATCTTATTTGAATCGTTTCGATACTTCTAAATATGGACGAGAGTGGAATGATCTTACTTCAGAAGAAAGAATAGATATTCTTAATAATAGAAAGTCAGAGGAGGACGGAAGTATTGAAGTCCTTATGGGTATTGATTCTAAATTGGCTCCTGCAATTGCAAGAATGGTAGAGACTGATTCAAGTGTAGGTTGTAGCATGGGAACAAATATTATATATAGCACATGTAGTGTTTGTGGAAATGAAGCAAGATTTGAATCAGAATATTGTGGACATATTGCATTTTCTAAAGGCAATACAATTTTAGTTCCCGCAAATCAAATTAGAAATTTATTGAAAGAAGGAAAGTTAAGACCAGAGTGGTTAAAGTGGGTTTTAAAAAGAGAAGCAGATCAAAAAGAAGTGCTTCATGGAAAAATAAGTAGAATGGTAACAGCAACAGTATTTGAAATTAATTATGGTCTTTCATTTTTTGAATTAAGTGTTGTTGCAAATCCAGCTTATATAAGAGGATATAAATTAGAAAAGATTGCATCCTTGTTGAAGGAAGGTTTCCAACAATTACTACCTTTTGTAAAAGTTGGAGAAGATGAAGTTGAATTACATATAGATGTAACAAATGAATATTTTAATGCTTCAACTAATAAAAAAGCAAAAGAATTAAATAAAGATTTTGATAATTGGTCTAATTTAGAAAAAGTTTCTTATTTAAGAGATGGAGATATTGCTAAAGATGCTTTGAAAACAAACCAAGTTCAAAAAATTTATGTAGAAACTGAAAATAGGTCAAAACTTGAAAAAGTAGGTGCTAAATTTGAATCAATGGATAATCCTACTTTTGTTCAAATAATAAATCCAGAGGTTTTATTAAATTTAACATTTGCTGAAAAAGATTCTTTTATGAAATTTAGTGCTACAGAAATGATATATAAAGGCACTGGATTAGATTTGTTCAATGTAAAAGATTTTGAAAATCTTATTTCACGGGAAGGAAAACAACCTCAAGAATTAGTTGATTATATGTATGAATTAGCTGGTAAAGATGAAAAGAAAATAAATGATATAAATGATTATATAAAAATGTTACAAGTTAAATATAAAGTTGTTCCAAGAGAATATAAAATAGAAGAAAAAAAATTAACAAAAGGTTTAGGAGGAGAAAAGATGGCAAATAAAATTACTCAGACAGATGTCCGCCAAGATTCTGCATTTATGAAAAAAATTGATCAACTTTCGGCAAGTGCTCAAGAAGAGTTTGTAGGTGCTTATACTGGTGCTTATAATTATAAAATTGATGAAGGGGTTATCTGCCGGATAGATGCAGAAGTATATGCTGCTCGAACTGCTTGGAGTAAAGTTCCAGAGTCACAAAAGGAATCTTTTTTGGTTAATGCAATTGTAAAAAAAGCAGTATATGATAGTTTACCAACAACTGTTGAAGAACCAAAAGATGAAGGAATAGAAATTGAAAAAACAGAACTTAAAACTTGGAAAAATATGTCAGATGAAGGAGGGAAAATGATCGAAAAAGAAAAGAAAGAAAGACCTCATGGGGTTATTTTTCTTGAAGATTCAGTATCTGCATCTAAGGTTGTAAGAGATACTTTAGGAGCTATAAGGAGTTTGAAGAAACAAGTTGTAGCTGCTATTAAAACATTAGCTGGTGAACTTCCCCCAGGTTTAAAAGAATATATGGAAAGGAAGAGAGAAGAAAAAGGTGAAAAACCTGAAGAGAAACCTGGAGATATAATGGAAAAACCAGAAGGGAAAAAAGGACCTGTAGAAAAGCTTGAAGAAAAGCCAGGGGAGAAAAAAGAGGAAAAGAAGCCAGAAACTGTAAAACAGATTTTAGAAAACACAATTACAGATTTGAAAGAAGTTCATATGGATCTTGAAAATGCTGAAAAAGAATTAACTGAAAAAGTTGAAAAACCTCTTGAAGCAGTTCTTAATGGCACTCGTAGATATGGAAGGAATTTGAAATTAGCTGTTGAAGAGATTTTGAAAGAAGTAAAACCAGTTATCGAAGATGCCTCGGAAGCTGTTGGAGAGGCTGAAAGCATTATTAAAGATACTATTGAAGAGTTAAAAAAGGTTGAAAAACCTTCAACAGATGAACTTAAAAAAGAAGAAAAACCAGAAACCAAAAAAGAAGATAAAGGAGGTGAGATCGTGCCTGATGAATTAGACAAAACTCTTGCTAATGCTGCGAAGATAAAAAAAGCGCATGAGCAATTGACTGCAATTTTTGGAGAAAAAACAGCGACCTCCATGCCTCCAACTGGAGCAAAAGATCCAGGAGATTACGGAGAGCCTCCTGTTGCAAAAGAGTTAGCTACTTGGAAAGGATTTTATCAGGAATATGAAAAGATAAAAGATAAAGAGAAAAGAACTGAGTTTGATACTCCTGAAGGAAGGATTGACCTACTTACTGGTATTGTTGCTAAATTGTTTTTGAACAGAGAAAAGGTAGGAGATTCTTATTGGTTAATTACAAAGAAGAGTAATGATTTTGCAATAAAATCAACTTTTGTAAATGTTGCTGAAGGTAATATGACTAAGGATAACTTTAAGAAATTCTGTTCAGCTTCATATAAGTTAGCAATTCTTAAAGCAGTTTCTAATGTAGGTCTTGAAGATACTCGGAGAGAAATGTTTGGTAGTTGGGTGAAGGTGAAAACAAAGACCGCTGCTGAGTTTGAAGGCAAAAAGATTGATAAGGTTCCTCAAGAATTGTATGATACTCGTGAAAAAGACAAAGCATCTGGTGAAAAAAGAGATGGTGTTGAACCAACTGATGCAAAAGCAAGTGTCAATGAGAAAGGTTATTATTCTGATGCTTTTGGCGATGCAGGATATGCAAAAGAACTTACAAAAGAAGCTCTTGTGAAGGAAAATGCAATATTGAAAAGAAAACTCAGTGCTTTAGAAGCTGATAAGATTGCTGATACTCTTGCAAAGAGAGCTGTTGACTTAGCTCGGAAAGCTGCTGCTGTTGGAGCAATTCCTTTTACTGCTGAAGATGTTACTGAAAAAGCTAAGGAATATGCTGTTTTAGATCCAAATAGTTTTGAAGCAGTTACAAAAACTTTAGACTCTCTTCCAGTTGTTAATGCAAAAGCTTTAACTGCATATCAGATTCCTGAAGCAGAAAATGTTAATAGTGGTATAGTTTATGATGCTACAGATTCTGTTAGAAAAGTGAGAATTGAGGACAAAAAGCCTGATGAGTTAAAAATTGAAAATATGAAATTTGATGTTGAAGATGCTGCAAGGCTTGCAAAAAAAGCAGATCTTTTTGAAGAAATTCCTCCGGTAGATAATGTTTCTCGTTTTGAAGAAGTTTATAAACCTGAAACTGAAGAGATAGAAGTGGAAGAGGAAATTCTTGGAGAAGTTAGTGCAGATGTTCAAGAGAAAATTAGGAAGAAAGCAAGTGTGGTTCCTCAATTAAAAACAGCAACCGTAAATTTACAAGGAACAAAAATTCCAGATTTTACTGGGCAATTTACAACTATTGAAAATACATTAAGGAAAAAAGGAATTAAGTACAACCCACCTATACATAGATATAGGCGGTAATCGTTAATCGTTTAATTTTTTAGGAGGTGACTTTATAAATGGCAAAAGTTACAAGAGCTGGCTTTTTTGGGTATGAAACTACTTTGAAAGTATCGGGATCATTTGCAAGAGCAAGTGATTATGGTGAATTAGTTTGGACTCCAGGATTCTCTTGGATTCCAGGAATGTGTTTCAAATTAGATCCAGTTGATCCTTTATATGGTATTTTGTGCGATACTGATGGTGAACAAATTTTTGGTGTAGTTTTGGATAAGCCAACTGAATTAGCTCAGCCGCCTGCAGCTGAGTTGGCTACTGTTCTTCATGGACCTAGTCTTATTCAGATTGATCATACTGCAGAGATTAATGCAGGAACTGTTGGTGCTGCTTATCTTGCATATGAAAAAGCATCTGTTGAAGCTGCAACTCCGATGGATCTGCTTTATACTAATTCAAGTGGTAAATTATCTACTACGGCTTCAGGAAGCGCTAATAGAGCTGCTGGATTTGTTATTCAGGTGCCTGCAGCTGCGAACAATTACACTTTGAAATTAGCATTATTTTAATCGTTAACCGTTAATCGTTTAATTTTTTTGGAGGTGAAATATATAATGGCTTTTAAAACAAAAGCAAGTTCATATCCGCCAGGATTTAGTAAGAAAGCTCCGAGAGAGGGCTTTGCTGTGAAGGCTGATGATTTTTCTCAAGTTGATCCTTATAAGACTTATACTGATGCAGAAGAGAATGAACAGATATGGAATCTGTTACAGACTGAAGCTGGAAGGCAGGCTTTAGGTGCTCAAATGGCGATCCCAATCCGATCACAGTTAGATTACCAAGGAATGGCAAGGAGATTTTTTGAGATCGATGTGTTAGCACAGGGTCAAATTGCACGTTATGATAAAGACATAGACGGTTTTGCAACTACAGTTGCAAAGCGTGGTGAAATTATCGACTTCATCGTTGAAGGTGAATATGTTGAACCAAAAACTTGGGAAATTTTCTCGCCCTCTGGAATTAGGTTATCTGAAATTCAGCAAAGAAGGTTTAACGTTCTAGATCGTATGCAGGAGAAGATTCGTATTCATACTCAGTTAGAAGAAGATACTCAGTTCTTAGCATTAGCTTTGGCTACTGTTACTGCAAATACTGGTAATAACCCAGTTGTTACTAGTACTACTGGTGTTAATAAGGATTTTCTTAATCAGTTAGCTGCTACTGTTCAGACTCATGACCTTCCTGCTTATGCATTTTTGATGAATATGGCTTCTTATTCTCATATTAGATCGTGGGCACGGGAAGATGTTGATCCAGTGACTCAGAGAGAGATTATGCAAACTGGTTTGATGGGTTCTATTTGGGGTATTGATTTGATCGTTTCCAGATTAGTTCCTGCTGGAATGGTTTATTGTTTCTCTGAACCAAGGTTTACTGGTGTTCTTCCTATTAGAACTGATCTTATTCTTATGCCAGATGACGAACCTAAGAGAGCTCTTATTGCATATGTTGGTTATGAAGAGATTGGAATGATAATAATAAACGCCAATTCAGTTGCAAAAGGTACATTCACCGGTCGTCCGCCATCACATTTGACTTAATTTGAGTTAGGCTAAAAAAGAAGGGTGATGGAGGTGAAAATCCTCCATCATCTTTCTAAAAGTAAAGGAGTGAATATGGTAAAATTTTTTAAAGATGATTCGAAAAAAGATAAAGGACCATTTGAAGATCCTGGGAATCTTAGTATGTTAGATGTATTAAATAAGGCGATGGAGAAATTACGAGCTCGATTATTTACTCTTGCAGAATCATCTTTACCTGAAGGTCAAGCAAGTTCTTTTAAGAAAGTAGTGAAAGATTACACATCTGAAACTTGGAATATTTTAACTAATCTTTTAAGTAAAAATAAGGAGGATGAAGAAAATGAAGATACCAAGTAAGTTAGTTGCAGTTGAGGGTCGTTTAGTTTTAGTAAATATAGGTAATGCTGTGATAGAAATAAATCAATTCGAACCAATTGATTTAGCAGAGTTTTTTTCAGATGAAGAAATTCAAAAATCTGAAAGTTTAAAAGAAAGTTATCGGAATAAATTCATTGTTGAGTATGTAGAACAAGAATTACCTAAGAAACCTATTTCTAAACTTATAATTCCAAATATGAAAGTAGGACAGGGACCTTCTTCTATTGGTTATAAAATTATTGAACATAAAAATAAAGGTAAAGAATCTGATATTGAATGTGTTGTTGTAATACCTGAAGAAACAATGCAATTAATTAAAAAAGCACAGGATGCTCGTAAGGAACAACTCAAAAGTGAAGAAATAGAGTTAAAGAAGAAACAAGAGGAAGAGTTAGAAGTTGATACTATTATTAAAAAAGGTAAAGCAGATATTCCAGAAATAAATATTGTGCGTGTGGACGGAAAGGAAGTAATGCCTCTTGAAAAATTTAAAGCACCTAAAAGTGGAATAAAACAAGTAAAAGAAAAAACAATTAAAGTTGATTTGAATAAGAAAACAAAATAAATTTTTTAACTATAAAAACATAGGAGTTTTAAATGGTTTATCGTGCTCGTTCATATAGAGAAAATTTTAATGATGCTGTAAACAAAGTTGACGATTGTGTTGCAAATGTTTGGACACGTTTTAGCGATGTTGAAGATGATAGCCAAGTAATTAGTTTTCAAGCTGTTTATTTTAACGCGAGTGGTTCTTTACAAATTAGAGATGCTTATCAGGATGTAATTTATTCTACTTCTATATCTGGTGCAATGACACAACCAGATATTTTAGTATCTCCATTAACCGTTAGGTTACCACTAGAATATTATTCTAATGTTGCAAGTGGTTCAATAAGAATTTTTGGAGAATATGTATAAAAGGAGACCTATGCCAAAGAAAAAGCAAGTAGTTAAAAAAACAAATGGAAATAGCGGATGGCATGCTCGTTTAGATGAACGAACTGCATATCTTAAAGATATAGTTGGTGAAATAAAAGCAAATATTTTAAGATTTGAAGAAAAAATAGATAAAAAGTTTGATAATCTTGATGCATGTATAGGTACTAAATTTGAAGACCATCGTAAAAAAGTAGATGAAAAATTTTTAGCGTTAAATACAAACATAGACCAAAAATTTGCGAAACACAATGATTATCACATTAACAAGGAAAAGAAGTATTTGAAATGGTTTTTAATTTTAGGTGCATTAGTATTAGGTAGTTTGTTGGCTAATCCAGCAGGAATTGAGCAAGTTGCTGCTAAAGTTATGCTAGTAATAAAATTTTTGATAAGGTTGTTTTAAAATAGTTAAAGGAGATAATATAAATGACATGGAATGAGGGGTTTCCTCAAACTTCAGGTTCATTAGATAGTTTGCCTATAAGAGATAACTTTAGGTTCTTAAAAACTGGTCTTGATGTTCACGCCTCAAGTTCTGCAAATCCGCATTCCACTACTTTGGATCAAGTAATAGTTGCAAATCCTGTTACAAATAATCTAATAGATATTCAAGCATCAGGATCTGTAATTCACGATTTAAGAATTCAACAAAATTTACAAATAGGTGGTCAAGTTGTAGGTAATTTAAAACTTGCAGAAAATGTTTATATAAATTACGATGGTCCTGAAGGCGATTCATATCTATATTTCTATGACACTGATTCTCCGGTCGGAGTTTATATCGAATGGGATAATTCAACTAATCGTTTTATTATAAGTAAATCCTTATATGTAGATGGAGAATTTATTTCGATAAGTTGCCTTACCGCAAGTCAAGTATACTCAAATGGTAATATGTGCGTGAATCGTAATGGTCCTGATGGTGATGCATATATTTATTTCTATGATGGCGATTCTCCTACTGGAAGATCTTTAAAATGGAACGATGCACTATCCAGATTTGAATTTGATGAAAGTTTATGTGTAGATGGTGATGTTCAATTATCAGGAGATTTAGGTGTAAGTGGTTCAATAAATGCAAATACGATTACAATTTCAAGTTCAGGTTCTATTTTAAAATCTTTAAATATTGTAAATAATTTACAAGTAGGTGAAAGTTTAATTGCAGATCATAATACATTATCTAATTTAGATGGTGGTACTGTAGATGAATATTATCATTTAGAAAATGTAGAACATAGTGCATTAGTTGATGGAGGTTCTGCTGATAGTTATCATACTCATCCAAGTAGTGGAAGTGGTGGAAGTGCAGTCACTGGAACTATTTTACTATCAGTAGGAGGTGCTATATTACCTGATGGAACAGCGGGAAGTGCAGCTGCTCAACCAATGCTGATTACTACTTCAGATGCAGATGATCCACAATTAAGATTAATGGTATTGGCATTTGATGATACAACTGATGAACAGTGCTTCTGGCAATTTGCAATGAAACCAGATTATGTTTCTGGTGGGAGGTTGAAGGTTCAATTCTATACAGCCACTGACCAAACTGGAGTTAAATATGTAGATTTTCAAGCATCACTTATCGTCATAACTCCAGATGCAGACGCAGATGAAATGACAAGTTTAGATGCAACTAATGATAGTGGTGGGTTTGTTTCGGGTGTAAAAACTTTGGCAAATAATCAAGCGAACGATACCTTATTGGAAGCAACAATAAATTTATCAGCAAATCTTGATGGTCTTGCTGCTAATGATTTTGTTTATTTAAGTTTAAAAAGAAATGCAGCCGTTGCAAATGATGCAACAGGGGATGCGCGAGTTGTTAGTGTGAGATTCGAATATAATTACTAATTAGAGGAGATTAGGGTGGCTTTAAAGTGTTTTTATGCAAGTACAGTCCAAAATAATGTAAGTAAGGCTGGCATAGTTAATATGGCTTTACCGATATCACTATCTTTTTGGTTTAAAGTTGATAATGGAAGTCTGGCAGGAAATGGTATCATTCTTAATGCAAGGACTGGTGGCGAAAATCTAGTTAAGTATTGGAATTATGGAGTGACTATTATTACTCCTGGAATTGATATTTCTCAAGGTTATGGAGATGGAACTAATTATAAGTATAATACTTGGGATACAAACTTAGCCACAGGTATTTACCATCATGTTGTTATGATATTTACATCAACATATTTCTATATCTATATAAATGGAGGAGCCTCTTCCTCGTGGTCAACGACTGGTGCACTTTCTCTTTATACTACTAGTACTACTCTATATCTGGGAAGGAATGGAGGCACTGCAAATGTTTGGTTGGCAGAAGTAGGAATTTGGAACGTGCAATTAACTGATGCCGAAGCCAATGCTTTATATGCACTAGGTAGATATGGAATGCCTTTAATGATTCAACCAGCAGGTTTAAAGGCTTATTATAGATTGGATGATTGGAATGTAGATGCTGTAGCTGCAGGATCAGCTAAGGATTTAAGTGGGAATGCAAATCATATAGATGTAGTCAATAGTCCTGTAGCAGCTGACATTGATAGATTGAATTATCCTGAGATGGTTATAAATTAGCTTAAAGAAAATAAATATTTTTAAATAGATAAATAATAAAGGAGAGTAAAAATGACAGCTACATTTACTTGGAACGAATATAATGGTGCGGGAGCAGTTGAAACTGTAGGTATTTCTAACTTAAATTTTGGTAGTGTTGATGCACCAAACATAGTGCCTGTTAGTAATCCAATAACTGCAGGTGCAAATAGTTATGGCAAATATATTGAAGGAGCATTTAGTGGTTCATTTACACGTATTGATAATTTAAAGTTTTGGAAAGCTTCTGGTTCTTATGTTGCTGGTGAATCTTGCCAGTTTAGTGGTTCGGTTGCTTATGTTCAGCCAACTAATGCAGATCAAGGAGATCCTGTAGTTCCAACTTCTGAACCAACAGATCCTAATGTAGGAATTGAAGGAGATATTTTTGGTTATCTTGAAGGACCAGTGAATAGTGGATATTCGCTGAACACTGACTATATGCGTATTCAGTTACTTACTACAAATTTAACACCAGGTGGGCCAGTAAATCAAAAAACATTCTGTTTACAATACGATGAACAATAAAAAAAAGTTAAAGAAAAGAGTATTAACCTTTAAAATTCAATTTATAAGGGGAAAGTTATGTTAAAGTGGAAAGCGTATTTTAAGAATTGCAGGACGGTAGAACAATTTAATAAGGATGGTAAAGAAAGACTTTTTAAAGAAGTCCTTGAGAGACAAGATGAGTTAGAAAAGTTTGAGTTATTTAATGACAAGGAAAGATATTCAGTTAATTTGAGAACAGGGTTGTTCTCAATTAAAGGTGTTGAAATTGATTTATTTGGTATTTCATCTCAACAACTAAAATATAGAGTGATTTATTATAGGCGAATGCAAACAGTATTTACACCTCAACAGATTGGAGAACCTAAACTTTTTTGTTATTTATTAGGTCTCCAAACAACAGTCGATAATAAAAATGTTCAAAGAGTTTTACAAATTTATCCTGATGGAAAGATTATATTACAGATAAAATAAGTAAAAATATTTATGTGATAAGGCAAGGAATGTATTATGAGTGATTGGCCGAGAGAGTTGATTTCTTTAGGATATGATACTGTAATTAGTCCATTTCATGTTTGTAGTATTGGGGCGGCGTTAGGCACTATAGGGTCAACGTCGAGCGGAGTATTTCCAGGAGCTAATCTTGCACTGTTTATTCCGTTTAGAATATCGATACCTATTTTGATTAAAAAATTGGCATGGATTAATGGTGGTGTTGTTGATGGTAATGTTGATTTTGGTGTTTATGATAGTACAGGAAGAAAAATAGTTTCTACAGGTTCAACTGCTCAATCTGGGACACAGGCAGCTCAATTGATAGATATTGCTGATGTGTTAATTCCCCCAGGACAGTATTTTTTTGCTTTGGCAAGTGACAGTGCGACGGCAACTTTTCGGAGAGTGTTGTTAGGTCAGCAAGAAGGGAGAGCACTTGGATGTTTTCAGCAAGCGTCAGCTTTTCCATTGCCTGATATAGCGACTTTTGCTACCTTGGGACAAGCACTTTATATTTATTCTGGCGCAGTTGTATGTGTGGAGGTGGTTTAAAATGGCAGATTGGCCTGTTATCTCTTTGCCAACATTGGGCACGATTCATATTTTTTCTTTAGAAAGCATAGGAATTGGTTTAATGACTGCTGCTAATGGTAAGATTATAAGTATACCTGATTCAACCGCAGGAATACTTGTTACGAGATATGTTCCTTTTTATTTGAGTCAATCAATTTTAGTTGCCAAAATGTTTGTATATAATGGAACAGTCGTAGACGGGAATATAGATTTAGGAATTTATGATAAGAGTGGTAAAAAACTTATGTCAACAGGTTCGGTAGCTCAGTCTGGAACTGAGGTTTTGCAAGTTTTAGATATTACAGGCCCAAGAATAGGTCCTGGAAATTTTTATATAGCGTTGGGAAATAGTAGTGGAAATGCGAAGTTTCATCAAGTTAGTGTAGGTTCAGAGCAAAATCTTTGGATTATCGGGGTTTTAGATGAACAGACTTTTCCTTTGCCAAATCAAGCCACCTTTACTCCGATGGGGCTTTGTTATGTTCCATTTTTTGGATTATCTATAAGGACGGTGATATAATATGGCAGTGACAAATTATGCAAGTGGAACGCAAACAGCAGTTGTAGGAACTGAGCACACTCTTTCAGGTGTTAATGTGGTGGGAACTTTTACTTTTCATGTTGATACTGCTGCTATGGTAGATGGAGATATCTTAGAGTTGAGGATTTATCAAATTATTTTAACTGGAGGAACTTCACGAGTAGTATATATTGCTTCTTTTTATGGGACTCAGGTGGAGGGTGAAGTGATTAAAATTAGTGTTCCTGTTTCAAATGAGCTGACTGAAGATGATGCATTGAAATTTACTCTTAAACAAACTTTCGGAACGGGGCGTGATTTCCCTTGGAAAGTTTTGAAGTATGCTTAATGGAGACATTTTTTATAGATTATATAATGACTGAAGTTAAAGACCTAAATGAATGGGAATTGGCTACAGTCAATTCTAATATAACTTAATAAAATAAGTTTAAGGACTCAATTTAATGAGTAATATATCTACTAGGAAATCGATAGTTTTATTGTTAGTTGGAGTACCAACTATAACTCAACAAAAGGCTATATTGTCTGATGCTAATATAGTTGCTGAAGAAAAGCAGTATATTTGGGACATAGGACATTGGGATGATGGTCGAATTTGGGATGGTATTCTTAAAACATTACAACAGTTAATTACATCTGATGCTGAAATAACAACAATAACACCTGCTAAGCAACAGATAATTTCATCAGATACTAATGTAAAAATTGTTAACAATCAACAGTTATTAACATCTGATACTAACATAGTAATTCCTAATGTTCAGCAAACAATTGTATCTGATGCAGATATTAAGATTGTTAATAAGCAACAGATAATTTCATCAGATACTAATGTAAAAATTGTTAACAATCAACAGTTATTAACATCTGATGTTAATGTAGTAATTACAAAACAAAAATTAATTTCATCTGATACAAGTATTGTAGTTAAAAAACAGCAGATAATTACATCAAATGCTAATGTAATAATAAAGAATAAGCAACAGATAATTTCATCAGATACTAATGTAAAAATTGTTAACAATCAACAGTTATTAACATCTGATACTAACATAGTAATTCCTAATGTTCAGCAAACAATTGTATCTGATGCAGATATTAAGATTGTTAATAAGCAACAGATAATTTCATCAGATACTAATGTAAAAATTGTTAACAATCAACAGTTATTAACATCTGATGTTAATGTAGTAATTACAAAACAAAAATTAATTTCATCTGATACAAGTATTGTAGTTAAAAAACAGCAGATAATTACATCAAATGCTAATGTAATAATAAAGAATAAGCAACAGATAATTTCATCAGATACTAATGTAATAATAAAGAATATACAACAGATAATTGCATCAAATGCTTTTATAAAACAGCTAACGACTATTATATCTGATGCTAATGTTGCTGTTAAAACACAGCGTGTAATTATATCAGATGCTAATATAGTAGTTACAAGGCAACAAATAATTACATCTAATTCTTTTATAACACAGCCTTTAACTATTATATCTGACGCCAATGTAATAGTTACAAAGCAACAAACAATTATATCTAACGCTAATGTTGAAGTTACAAAACAACAATTAATTTCATCTGATGCTACTATAAAAGCTACAGAACAACAATTAATTGTATCTAATGCTACTATTTTTAGGGTATCAAATCGACAAATAATTACATCTAATGCAAATATTGGTGGTTATGGTCAAGGAAGTATTTTCAGTAAAGGTGAAAAATATCATATAAATACAGAAGATCAAAAATCTCATATAAATACAAAAAGTGAAAAATATCATATAAATACAAAAGGTCAAAAATCTCATATAGAATCTAAAAAACCAAAATTTAATATAGATTCAACTGATGGAAAGAAAAATTAATGTATAAGGAGTTTTAAAACTTATGCAATTTATATATAGAGGTATAACAGAAAGAATTTGGGCTCAATTTAAAGATGATAATTATAATTTAATAGACCCTTCTGGTTCTGTTGCTGTAAATATTATGTATCAAGACGGTGTTACGAAGATTAGTGGAGGAGTTGGAGTTCACGATTCTTTAGGTATATATTATTATACTATTACTCCTGACGCTTCTTGGAAATATGGATATTATGGTGCTTGGTGGTCAGGATGGATTAATGGTGTTTATACTACTCAAGATGTTCCTAATATTTTTAAATTAAAAGATCCTGCAGAATCAATCATAGAAGGTGTTTTGGTAGATGCTGTAAGATCTAAATTATATATGCATTTAGATGCTGGAGGTTATAGAAATAAATATTTGAGTGATCGAGAAATGCTAGATTATATACAAAATGGTTTAGATTGGTTTAATTCTGAGCCTCCATTAATTACAGGTTTTAATTTTAAAAATTTACCGAGAGAATATTATAGAACTGTTGAAATAGGTGCTATAGTTCACGCTTTAATAGGTCTTGAAATTTTAGAAGCTGGTAAACATTTTTCTTATAATGATAATGGAATTAGTATTACAAGAGATCGTTCAGGAAAATATTTAAGTATCTATCAATCTATAATGCAAACATATTTAGAGGAAATGAAAAGAATTAAACAAATGTATGCAATGAATCATTTCGGAATGAGAGGATTGTTTAGTAGTACTGTTGGTTTTCCGAGGTCGCTCAGCCGCGCCTTGCGCGGAGTTAGTAAGTTCGCGCATTAACTTTTTAGAAAATTTTTATGCGTAAAAAGTTTTCGAAAAAATAAGAATAACAGATAATAAAGATTGATATTTAATATTCGTATTTGAAATTGTATTATATTTTATATCCTTAAATGGAGGTATAAAATGGAAAAGTTATGTAAAGTAAAAGATTGTGGTAAGAAAGTATTAGCTCGAGGATTTTGTAGATTACATTATGATAGGTGGTATTTTTGCATTATTGATAAAGAAGGAAATCAACTTCGAGAATTATTTTCAACTAAACCCCACGGTGAAAGTTGGAAACAAAAAATGAAAGATGTAATGAATCGACCCGAAGTAAAAGAAAAGATTAGCAAAAAATGTCAAGGGTTAAATTCTGGAGAGAAGCATCCAATGTTTGGAAAACATCATAAATTAGAATCCATAGAAAAGATGAAAACAACTTTGAAAGTTAGTATGAATGATCCTGCTGTAAAACAACAAATAAGTAATTCTTTAAAAGAAGCTCACAAAAATGATCCAACACTTCGAGAAAAATGTAGCAAAGCAAGGAAAGGTAAACCCTCTCCAATGAAAGATAAAAAGCATACTCTAGAAGCAAGAGAAAATATAAAGAAGGGTATGGCGAATAGAGATCTAAAAGCAAGAGAAGAATGGATCAAATCTTTATCAGGAGAAAATAATCCTAATTGGAAAGGTGGAATATCTTATATGCCTTACGGTTTTAAATTTGATGCAAAACTAAAAGAAAAAATACGTAATAGAGACCAAAATACTTGTCAACTTTGTTTTATGACAAATGAAGCACACAAAGAAAAGTTTGGTGATAGTTTACATTGCCATCATACTGACCATGATAAACAAAATTGTAGAGATACTAATTTGATTACTCTTTGTAATAAATGTAATGCAATAGTAAACATAAATAACGAATATTGGATAAAATATTTTCAAACTTTATTAAGTGTTATAGATGAACAGAATTATTTAATGAAGGAATATAATGTCTCCAATTTATAATAGTAATGATCCTCTTCAACCTGGAGAAGAACTATACGAAGATTGTGGTTTGGGATTAGACAAGGAAATTGTTGATTATATAAAAGAGAATCACGAATTACAAATAGTTATAGGGAGTGAGCCATTCTACTTTTACCAAAGAATGACTTCTGGGAGTATTATAGCTGGAACTATTTCTTCTTGGGACCAAACAACCCCGCAATATATGAAAATTTTATGGAATCCAGGAGATTCAAATCATCCAGATTTAAGAACGTATACAGGAACAGGTAAAGGGACATTTAATTTGTATGTTGGAAGCACTCTATTAAATAGAGTTTTTGACAAAGATGATATATTATATGATAATGAATTTGCTTTAGAGGAAGTTGTTGGAACATCTGTTTCTACACGAAGACAAGTAAAAGTATGGTTAAATACAGGGTATGTACCTTCAGGAACTGTTACTTTTTTATATAATATATTATGTGGATGCGTAAATTCAGATACAAATCAACCAGATATGCAATGCACTATTTGTTATGGAACTGGATTTCCTCCGGGGTGGATTAAATATAATTGTGATGGAACTAGATATAATCCGGAAAATACAATTTTAGTAAGAGTACCGAAAACAGATTTTACTATTTCATTTAGTGGAGAAGGTTTAGTAAAAAAACAGATTAATAGACATTGGGCTCTGGCTGTACCTGTTATAAATAATTATGATTTGATTGTAAAAACTATGGGAAATGATGTAGGACAAATATTTGAAGTAACTAATAAAAAAGATAGTTTTTTTAGAGGTATTTTTATGCATCAAGAGTTTGATGTGATTTTGTTGGAAGAAGCAGATGTTAGATATAAAATGATTCTGAATATATAAAGAGGAGTTTATATGTCGATACTTATACCACGAATAATATTTGACGTAAATAGCAGAAATAAAAAAAGAGCAAAAATAACAGAAGAAAAACATTTGCCAAATGGCTATACAGTACGTTTTTATGAATCAAGAATGGGTTATAGGGCTACAGTAGTAGATCCTAATGGTAAAGAACACGCAAGTGACCTGAATCATTATAATGAAGAATTAGGAGGGGTAACAAGAGAGGAAGCTATTGAATACTACAAACAATTAATTAAAAAAACTGAAAAAGGAAAGTTACCAAGAGAAAAAGAAGATGAAGAACATAAAACAAAAAAAATACTTATTAATGATGTAAAAGTATCAATAGATATAGATATTATTCCTTTAGTACAAGCTTTGAATAGTGTTGGTATCAGTACATATGAATCTTGCCAAGGGGATATTTATTCATCTGGAGAAGTAACTCCTGGATTTATAATTGCTGATAGAAAAATAAAACAGTTATTACCTACTTTAAAAAGTATTGATCCAAATGTTATAGTGAAATATGAATCTGGAACAATGGGGTATGCGATTTCTGATTATGATGCGCCTGAAGGAGCTGAAGAAACTGCGAGCTCTTTAACTTTTACTGTTAAAAGTGGAGTAGGAAATGCAGGAAAAGTGCTTGCTGATTTTTATTTAAACGCTGCAAATGCAATTTCTGGAAGTTCAGTTAGTTAAAAAGTTCGAAAGGTTATATGAGATATCTTCAAACGAAAGATATAGTTCATTATCTTGTTGAGTCTTTGAGAAAAGTGTTTGCAACCAATACTTCTTGGGTGAATGATAATCAAGAAGTTGTAGAAATTACAGGAGCAAATATTCCAACAGTATATGATCATCAACCAAGAGAACCAGAAAAATATCCTATAGTTGTTATTGAAGGAGTAGGAGGTCCTCTTGACAATTGGGGAATAGATGATTTTGTTGATAGTATTTGGGTATCAGAAAGGTTTGGTTCAGTTCCGAATGATTATGAAATTTTAGGTAATGGTTATAAACAAGCGTTTGGTATTCAAGTTTCTGATTTTTTGAAATTAAGAGATATAGGTATTGCAATTAAGTTTGGAAGTAGATTAAATGGAGATATTAATGTAAATTTTTCATCAGCAAGTGTTAATGAGCCTGGAGTAGCAATATCTTCAGGAATAATTAATGCTTTTGAAGATAATGACTTTTTATACAAATGGGTTGAATTAGATCCACCTATTATTTTAGCTCCAGATCAATTATATTATGTGGAGTATGAAGCACCTGATGATTGTATTTATTATATTGCAAAGGATACAAGCCCTGATTTAAGTTTGACTGCACATCCATATCTTGCAACTAAGTACGGAAGCGGGTCGTGGAATGTTTCTTCGAGTTCGACTTTGTTAGCAGTTGCTCAAGGTCCAGTATATAAACGTTTAGGCGGAGGAATTCAAGTTAATTTATCTTTAAGGGTCGAAGCAAAAGATATTTGGACAATGCACTCAATAGAGGATATTATTTTTATGTATTTGACTATGTTGAAACATGCAAATTTGAAACGTAAAGAAGCTATTACATATCCTCCAACTTTAAATGTTGAATTAGAAGGTATTAGCAATTTGACTGAAACAGGTATTCGTATTATAAATATTTCAAAAGGAAATGAAAATGTAAGAGAAAGAGGAAATGATAGAATTTTTTCGATTTCATTTGCTATTGAATTATATAGTATTTGGTCAGAAGATTTTGAAGGTGATACAATAAAGAAAGTATCACCAGATATAGAAGAATTTAATTAAATAGAAAATAAAAATTATTAGTAAGGAGGTTAAAAATGGCTTATAAACCACCCGGAGTAACAGTTGAAAGTATTGCTGCTCAAAGAGTAATTAGTTTATCTGAAGAAGTAAGAATTTCAGCTATTATTTCTACAGGGCCAAGTGTAAGGAATGTTGTTGATGAAGCAGTTACACGTTTAGCAGGTTCTGGTTCTGCTAACAAAGATTATTTAGCTCATTTTGGAGTAACAGTTTCTCAAGTTGCTGCAATTCCTGGAGTTTCAGGAGATTATGCTTCATGGAGTGGTAATTATTCTTATGGTGCAGGTACTGATGAAAATAATTTAGGATACATTCAATGGGGTAGTGGTTCGCCTGGAGATGGTCAACCCAAGGAAGGTGAAGTTTATTATGTATCTTATACTTATCCAGTTCCTGCAGAACAGTTTGATCCTACTTTATTTGTTGATACTGATGATGTGAAAGCATTTTATGGTGATGAAGACTTAACTGATGGCATAATGTCAATAGCTGCGGATTTAGTGTTAGAAAATGGTGCTCCTGCAGTTATGTGTGTTCAAGTTAGTGGTTCTTCTGATGCAGATTGGTTAACAGCTATTGAAAAATTAAAAAAGAAAAAGAATGTTGCTTATGTTATTCCTGTTAGTACTTCTTCTACAATACAAAATTATGCTTTTAATCATTGTTTGATTGAATCACAACCATTGATTGGGCATGAAAGGGAATGTATTTTAGGAATGAGTTCAAGTGCAAGTATTGATAATCATATTGCGAAGGCTAATGCTTTAGATAATATGCGTGCAATTTTAGTATTTCCGAGTGCTGATGTTGAAAGAGGTGATTTAACTCTTGATGGTTCTTATGTTGCTGCTGCAGTAGCTGGTGCAATTACAGGACAAGATAAAGTAGTTTCTCCTGTGACTGGAAAAACTCTTGTAGGATTTTCGATTCCAGATGAGGCATATGAACCTTATGATATGAATCGGTTAGGCGCAAATGGAATTCTTGTATGCTATAGTGAAGCCGGAGTTGTGAAAATTCGTCATTCGGTTACTACAGATCCTTCCTCTGCAACAAATGCTGAAGTTTCTGTTGTTGCAAGTGATGATTATGTAAGAAGAATTACAAGAACAAAGTTAGATTCGATGTTCCTTAATAAAGGAATAGTGATTGGTCCTACAACTCCTGGAGCAGTTGAAGAAGCTATTAAATCTATTTGGAATGCAATGGTTAGAGATGGTTATGTTTTTGCTTATGGAACAAAAACAGATCCTTTAACTGGAGAAGTACCTGTTAAGGCAGTTGTGGATCTTAATGATCCAAGACAAATTAATGTTACAGGCGCAATTAAGTTTTTGTATCCTTTGAATTACATTAAAGTAACATTTTTCATTTATATTTAAAATGAAGAAATAGTAAAAAATAAAATTAAAAATATAATTATTGGAGGTGAGTATTAATGGCAAGACTTCCTAAAACAGATTCTGAGGTATGGTACTCCTATGAGATCACGATTGACGGAGTACAGGTCGGAACTCTTCGTACTTTTAATCCAACTCAAACAAGAACTGTTGATATTATCCGTGAAATTGGAACTAATGGAGGACAAATTAAAGAAATCGTTCCAGGTGTAACAGATTATACTATACGTCTTGAGAAAGTAAGATTATATAATAAAACTTTGTTCGACCATTTTGGAATTGTATCGAAAGATATTCAAAATCAAGTAAGGGCTTTAGATATTAAAGAAGCAATACATTTACCTCAAAATCTTTCAAACAATAAAATAACTGGTCCTCCTGGAAGTGCGGATGGTAATGCTGGAGTAGTGTATGTAAACTATGAAGGTTGTTGGATTACTGATTGGGGTAAAACAATAACTCTTGGGGCAATTACAAATATTGAAACTATGACGGTAAGGCCTACAAGAGTATCATAAAAGCAGTCTGAGTCCTAACTAAGCGTGTCGTCAGTGTGACGGCATAAGTTGCCTGTAGGCAATCGCCGTTAGGCGCTGCTTTATTATAAAAAAAAAGAAAAGTAGGAGGTAAGGATGAATTATGGTGAAGTGTTAGGCTACATTACGCGAATGCCTAAAACAAAAGTAAAACCTTTTGAACAATGGGAAGGTTCAGAGGTACAAGATTGGGAATTTGAAATTGAATTATTAAATGTTGGTCAAAACATTGAAGTTTCAAATGCTGTTGCAAATTTTCCAATAAATGTACTTGCATGGATAATTCGATTAGAATTACTTGCGCGTTGCATTATTAAAATCAATGGCGATCCTTTTGGTACCCAGGAAGATCTTAATACATATAATAAGGAACACGGTCTTGAAGGTGAAAATTGTGTTTCATTGTTTGAATTAAGGAAGATTTGGATTAGAAAATGGGATCAGGTTGCAGTAACTAAACTCGAAGATGAATATAATAAATTGGATCAAGATCATCAAAAGAAATTATTGGGTGGTGTTATAAAACCAGAAAATTTGCAAGAGGAAGAAAAGAAAAAAGCTGAAAAAGCTATTCAAGAAGTAACAAGTGAAATTGAAAAAACTACAAAGGCTGTAAAATTAAATGTTGAGGGTACTATAGAAAGAAGCGAGCAATAACAAACGCTCGCTTCTCCCTCACCCGAGGGAATAAAAATGTTGAGTAAAGAACAGGTAAAAGCTGCGATTTTTAATAATCAATTACCTATAAAAACAATTAAACCTTTTAAAAAATTAGATTGGACTGTTTCTTTTTGTATTACTAAAACTTCCTTTCCTAATACTTTGGAAGAAACCGTTAAACTTATATCTTCTGCTCTTGTTCTAAATAAATCTCAATTAGAAAAAGAAAATCTTTTAAAATCTACAAGTTGTTTTGTAATAAATATTTTCTTTGAAAAGTATATAAGATTTTATAGCGAATGGGCTAAAAGTTTAAATGAGTTAGTTGAGGGTATTGTGAAAAATGATAATCAATCTAAATTTGCGTGGGAAGTTTCAAAGAGAATAGGTGTTGATAAAACATTGCATACTTCTGAATATAATGACGCGCAGTTGTTATGGATTTTTTATAATTCAGTAGAAGAAGAAAAAAATAAATATATTGATAGAAGTAATTTAATTAAAAATATATTTGAAGCATTAAAACCTTGGTTAGATAAAGATTTATATCTCCAAATGCAAGAACAAGAAGAAAATAGCCACGAAAATATATTGTTTGAGGAACAAACTGAAGAATACCTTGAAGAAAGTGATGGAGATACTATTACAATGGAATATAAATAAAATGCTCCTTTCCTTCTATTTTTGAGTATAATATATTGAGAAAGGAAGGAGGATAAAAAATGTTAGCATTGTTATGTTTAATAGGCATAGTAGGTTTAGCAAGTATTAGTAAAATTACTGATAAAGAAGATGAAAAATTAATTGCAGGTAATTTTGTAAAAATAAATGATGGAAAAGGTCATCAATTTAGAATTAATGCTTTTAATAAGCATTCGAATTTAAGTATATGGATAATGGTTTTGTTTGTATTGGGGTTTAGTTATTGTTTGTATAATACAGTAAATAATGCAATAAAAGAAGTCAGTAAAGATTTTGGAATTTTTATATTATGTGTTGGACTTGTAATGGGTTTATTGTCTTTATTACTTTTACATAAAGTTTTAAAAGATATGAAAATACGTATAAAAATAAAACATTATTTTGGTGTTTTTTGTAATTTATTTGGATTATCTCTAATTTTTTCATGGTGGGGTTACTGGTTTTTTAAATTAGCTTTTTAAACTTCAGAGCTTTTTAAAATCATAATCGAGCTTTAAGAAGAACTTAAAGCAGGTAACTTTTTTTATAGTTACCTGCTTTTTTATTTTTAAGGAGTTTTATGGCTGAAATGGAAGAGTTATCTAAATTACCTGAATATTTAGGTAAAATAGGACCAAAAGGAAAAGAAGCCTCTATTGGTGTAAGTGCTCTTTCAGGAGCAATGCGTGAATTAATAGGACTCATGGGTCCTACGTACTTAGGTGGTCATTTATCGGGTTTTATTCGTTCTATTGGTCTTGCAAGTGAAAATCAGAAGAAATTTTTAGGTGTTACTTTTGAAAGTACTCAACAATTACGTCTTTTTACTTCTGGTTTGGCTCTTGCAGTTACTGGAATGGCTACATATCTTGATGCTGCTGATAAAGTAGAAAGAAAGCAATCTGAATTAAACAGAGCTTATGGTATTGGTGCTATTTCAATAACTGATTATTATAAACAATTAGTTCAAGCTTCTGGGATGGGAGGTAAAGCAGCTCATGAATCTGCAGAAGATCTTATAAAAGCAATGAGAGAACAAAGAGAAGGTACTGAACAAGAAATAAATGCTATACTTCCTCTTTTTATTAAATATTCTTTAGGCATAAGTAAATCTTTTCCACAAGATTTTGTTTTTATGCATGAACGCCTTGGAATGGGATTAGATAAAATTGCAGATTCTTATGAAACTATTGCTGCAAATGCAGCAATTGCACGCGTTCCTTTAGATCTTTATAAAAATACTGTTTTTTCTGTGTCTGCTGAATTACATCAGTATGGACTTTCGACAGATGCTGCTATAAGGTTTACAAATTTGTTTACAGATGATGTAGCAAAGAATACTTTAACTATGAATGAAGCACAAGCAGCTGCTCGTTCATTCACACAAATGCAATTTACTGCGGCAGGGTTTGGTGAAAGAGTAAGGGCAACAATGTTTTTACGTAAAGCAATGGCTGCTGGTGAAGTACCTTCAGGTCTTCGAGAATCATTAGAAGAAACTACAAGAGCTCAGTATGGCCCAGGAGCACGTTTAGCAGAATTAAATACAATGCAAATGCAATATGTGTTATCTAGACTCGATCCAAAAGTATTTGCGCAGGTTACAGGTATTGCTATGACAGAATCAATGAAAAATATTCCAAAGGAAATGAAACCTCAAATATTTCCTCAGTTTTGGGGAGGTATGGAATATGAATTTTTTCAAAAGAGACTTGGTAAAGCATTAGAAACTGGTGGAGGAGGCCTTGTTGGTTCTGTCGCAGATGTTATGAAAGGAATTGAACCAACTACAAAAGAAGCAATTATTGCAATTAATGCATTACGAAAACAAATAGAACAAAACACTAAAGATATGAGAGAATGGTATTATCCAGTATCTCAATTTTTTGATTGGTTGCGTTCTAAAGGATTAGGTGTAGAAGCAGGTATTTTAACTGGCGCAGCTGGTGCTGCTCCTGGTGCTTTAATGACTGCGTTTGCTCTGAAAGGGATTGCAGGGTTTGGTGGAGGTGCTGTTGCTGGTGGTTTAGGAGCAGGCGGAGTTGGTGGTTTAGCAATGGGATTAGCTGGATTGGCAGGACCTTTAATTGTATTAACAGGAGCTTTGACAGATGCATATTTAGTTGCTAAACTTTTTGCTGAAGGATTGAAGTTAGCAAATGAAAAACAATATCAAAAGCAACAATTAGAAAAACAAATGGAAACTCCTTCTGGACAAGTTTATTTAATAAGTAGAATACTTCGTGCACGGCAAGCAGGAAGAATGGGTTTTCCTGAACAAGAGCAAGCATTGTATAAAGACATTGAAAAAGAACTTGGATTTCCAGTGGTTCCTGGTGTAGAGAAAGGACTTTATGCACTATATAAAGAGAAAATGGAAGGATTAGGTAAAAAACCATTAGCTTATGAATCAATTGAAAAAGCAGCTGGAGTTCTTAAAGGAAGAGGCGTTCCTGTATTACTTGTTCAAGTAGATAAAGGTGTTAAAACAGAAATAATTAATGATACTTTAAATATAATAAATAAGCCTGGGTCTCCTATTCAACAAATTACTAAATAAAAGGATGTGATTTATGGGAAAACGTGAAGTAATAAAAATATGGAAATTAAAACCTCCAATAAAAAAAGATGCAACTGTACGCGGTTATATTAATGTAGCTACTGTAAATAATAATTTATTTCCTCGAGGTGCAGAATATATTATTGAAGGTAAAATGGATAGATGGTTAGATGATTCTATATTAACTAGTGTTACAGATGAAGGAATGGCATACAGAGTTTATAGAGATGCTTCTACAAATGTTCCATATATCATACGAAATAACGAAAAATTTGTTATTGAGGGAAAAGAAGAAAATCCCAACATTACGCCAATATTCAAATTTTACGTAAATCCGCGAAATATTAGGATTGGAAAAAGTAAATTAATTACTAAAATAAGAACTAGAGGAGGTTTTGAATTTCAACATTGGGGTCCAGATATTGCAACTATAGGATTTGCAGGAACTACTGGAAATATGACACCAACAAGTTTTACTGCACGAATTCGTAATGAGAATCCTACAGTTGATAATTCTGAAGCATATAAAGTATTTAGAGATTTTGAACAATTATATGAAGAAGATCAGCAACAGCAAGAAATTGGAAATGTTACTATGTTAGGACTTGAATATAGAGGTAATATTTATGTTGGTCATTTGAGAAATTTTAGTTTTGAGGAAGTAGGCGAGAGACCTTTTCAACTTGAATATACTGTTGAATTTGCAGTTGAATATGAAGCTACAAATGTTAGTAGAGCTCAGCAAGAAATACAACAAGATATTATTCGAAATGCAGATACTATTGATTATTTGAAGAAACTTGCAGAAGGGGGAAGAAAGAGTGGTTAATGAAACTCAACATAGAACCACTCATTATTGGCCTGAAGCGCGTGTTTATTTTTTAGACCCAAAATGGACTGGTTCTGGAAAATTAAGGGAAGGTTTGCAGATCATTGCTCCGGAAGTGCGAGATGTAATCAGTGTTAATGTTTCATTGAATATTACTTCTCAACCTGGTACATTTACTATTACTTTAAATAATAAAAATGAGCGTTATTTTATAAAAGATAATCCAGAGTTTGAAATTAAAAATTTGAATGATCCTTTATTCAGTTTACAGCAAAGCACTTCAAATCGTCCAAAATCTGTATATCCATATAAAAATGCTTTAGAATGGTTAAATCATGAAGAATTTAAAAGGTTATATGTTCTTCCAAATGGAGATGTTGTTACGTTAGAAAGATATCAAGGAAAAAAAGATGGTTCAATAGGTTATTGGAAAAGAGCTCATAACAAAGAATGGTTGCAAGAGCATGGTAAAGAGAAATTAGATGAAGTAGATGAATTTATACAGTTGACTGAAAAAGACCTTGAAAATGTTCTAAATAGTTCTCGACCATATATAGATTTATATGGAGATTATGGAGGAATGCTTGAACAAGGAAGATGTGTTTTTCAGCCTATGGATAGGGCTGTGATTTTGCTATCTAAGAGATTTAAAACTGAAAAACATCCTTATGATCTTATCAATGTTTTTACAGGTATTGTAAATTTTGTTGTTGATAGTTATGCTGAAAATTTTTCAAGATTAGTAATTTCTGGTGAAGATGCTACTAAATGGTTGAGAGTAACTTTAGCTAATGTTAATCCCTCAGAATTAACTGAAAAGATGCCCGATGCGGGACCAGATGCTATAAGAATATGGTCAAAAAGGTTTTCGAATATGGAACCTTGGGAAATAATTCGTCTTTTGATTTTTGGTGATATGGATAGTGATAATGTTAAATTGAGAGGTGTAGGTAATTTTGAGTTTGATCCTTTAATTGGACCAGAAACTTCGTTACTTGATACTACAAAAGGTTTAAAAGAAAATGTTGTTCCTATAACTTTTGATTATAGTAATAATTATGTTAATGAAGGATCTCAAGATTCTATAGATACTACAAAAGCATCACGTTCTGGAATTGTTATAAGAGAAGATATATCTCAATTAGATAAATTATTTGCAACACCTAAAGTACATATACAAATTCCTACTGAAAAAAAGCAATATAATTCTTTGGGACAATTAGTAACAACTCCATACAAAAAATTTGTAAAAACTACTTATGGTAATTATGAAAATGAATATAAAACTCATTTAGATATTATTTACGAGTTAGCAAAAACAACTTATTTTGAATTTTATGCAGACCAAAATGGGGATATTTGGTATCATCAACCTCGTTTTGATCCTCTTCATATTTTAACAGCAGATATGCCAGAGGTTTATGTAATACAAAACGAAGATATTATTAGTCAAGATTTTACTGAATCTGATGAATCTATTATAACTTCAGTTTTAGTTGTTGGACAACAAGATTTAATTGAAGGAGATCAATACCCACTTAATTTAGTAAATTTTTATGAAGATAAAGGACTTATTTTAAAATATGGTAGAAGGATGATAACTTTAAGTCATCCTTTTGTAAGAACTTCTGAAGATTGTTATTATTATGCTCAAAGTTACCTTTATAGAGTACTTGCAGAAAGAAGAACGGGGACTGTAACGATTGTAGGTAGACCTGAAATAAGAATGGCAATGCCTGTATATCTTCCTTTTAGAAATATGATATATTATGTGAATTCAGTTACTCATAATTTTGCTTTTGGTGAAAGTTTTACTACTACTTTAGGTTTAACTTATGGAAGAAAACCTTGGGAAATTTTACCAGAGTTATTAACATATACTGCACAATCTGTTGCTGATGGGGAATTTGGTGATCAAAATGTTTCAATATCATCTACAAAAATTCATGAGGCTGTTAGTTCAAAATATAGTAAAGGCGATCCTCTTATGTGGCCTTTTGGATATGTTAATTATATTATTGATGCTGGATATAGTGAAAAAACAAGAAAAAGAACAGTTATTAGTGATGGAGAAACATCAGAAATCGTTTTACCTAATGGTTTTGATTTAAAGCATTCTCAATTAAAAACTGCACGAGTATACGCAACTCATGAGGGTATAATTGAAGAATGTGATATAGATCATGTAATTATAAAATCTACTGGAGGTAATTATGAAACTCATTATTATGGATTATCATCAACTATAAATGTAAATAAAGGTGATACTGTTGGTGCAGGTGCTGCAATTGGATATGTAGAAGATGTATTGCGTTATTGTATGAAACGAAAACAAGGTTTTGTAAATCCAGAAGCATATACTAAGGCGGAATTAAAAACTCAAAGTGGAGGAACTTCGTGAGTAGAAAACATTTTCCAGGCGAGAGACCTTTTGGAGGGCATTTATTATCTTCTACTCCATTTCATCGCCTTGCAGTTATAACAGAAGTTAATGCAGAAAAAGGAACTGTTAATTGTAAATGGTTAGATCATCCCGGAGGAAGAGAAGATATTGTTATAAGTCAATCTGCTTTTGGTTCATGGGAATTTCCAGTTCCAGGAGCTGTTATTCTTATTGCAATGAGAAAAGGAGATCTTCCAGAGATTGATAGATATATACCATTAGGATATGCAAAACAAGTTGAATCTGGAAAAACAAAACAGATATATCCTGGTGAAAAATTGTGGAGAAGTTATGATGGTTCTGTTGTTGAATCAGGAAAACAGTTTCCAGTACCTATTCCTACAGGTTCTGAAATATATATGTCGAGGACAGGGAAAATTATTTTTCGAGATGGTGTTGGTGATTGGTGGGAACTTGATCCGAAAGAAAATTTGATTCATCAAAATAGTATGACTTACCAAAATGTTACTGAAGCAGGTGTTCTTGATTTTGGTTTAGTTAGAAGAGAAATGCCAACATATCCAGATCCTACTCAAAATACTGAAATGGTTCTTGTTACTCAGGATAATATATTAATTGCAGATGGAGGAAAAGCATTTACGGAATTTAGATTGAGAGTTTTGGAAACTGCGGATGTAGATCCTACAACAAATCCAGAAGTTGATGATCCTTTTGTTGAAGTTATTTTAGGAACAAAAATCCAAAGAGTTGGTTCTGGATTGGATACTATATATTCTCCTGAACTTACATCAAGTGAACATGCTGAGACTGGAGAAGAAATATGTGTTCAGTTAAAAACGAAAAGTACTGTTGGTTTTGAATTTACCATTGATAAAGTAGGTAATGTAACCATGAGAATTAAAGATACTAAAAAGTTGAAGATTGTATGTAATGATATTGAAGTTGAGAGTGCTGATATAAAACTTGGTGGAGGCGGAGATGAGAAGGCTGTGGTGCTTTCAGATTTTATAAGTGATTTTAATGCTCATACTCATTATGTTGCTGCTGCCCCTGGTACTTCTGGTACTCCAACAACTCCAATTACTGGAGATATATCAACAAAGGTGAAAGTTGAATAAGGTGTAAAATGACTAATCCTTTAACACAAGATTTAATTGATAATTTAAGTAAAAAAACAGGTTTTTCTAAGTGTTTAATTACAGGTCTTCTTGCACTTTCTCAGCCTGTAAGGACTTCGTTGAAAGTTTTTTTACAGCAACAAAGGTTTTTATTGGAATTGAAAGTAAATAAATTGGCTTTTCAGATACAGCGCAACAATATGCTTTCAAATAAATTTAATGATTTATTTGTTTCCATGAGTCAAAAATTAAATTCTGTGAAAAATATATTGAATGTAACTCATTTTGGAACTGTTGTAAATAACTGTCCAGAACTTCAGCGTTTAATGAAAAGTATTATTAAAGGAGCTGGAGTTTCTGGATTAAAAATAGAAGGCTTCGATGATGTAGAGAATATTTTGAGTGAAATCAATTACAGATTGCAGAGTGCTAATGCAGCGCTGGATCTTACAACTCGTGCAAGAGATCAATTAAATGCAGAGCTGGAATTAATTGATCGTTGGGTTAATTTGTTAAATTTAATGTAATAGGAGAAATATATGACTGTTCCTGTATCTTCTTCATTGGATGCTTTTAAATTTGAAGTTTCAAATCGAATAATAGCAGAAGCAAATGTAAGTAAACCACGTCAATCTTTATATAGAGAACCTCAGTTAAAACAAACTTGTAATCATAATTTGTCTGGAGTTCAATATACTTTAAATACCTGTCCAAGATGTTTAGGAAATGGTTATTATTTTGATATAAAGTTTGATGCTGGCGGTTTAGTTCCTCAAGTATGGGATGAAAACAAATTAATTCAAGAATTAGAAAAAATTACTTTGACAGATTCTAATCCATTTCATCCAGAATATGGTGCAAATTTGAAACAGCGAATAGGTCAAGTAAATGTAGAGGAATTGAAAGCTATTATACAGAGAGATTTATTAACTACTGTTTATAATTTGATTAAGTATCAAAAAGCAGAAGCAAGTAAAAGTCCTGGATATTTTTCAGTATACGAACTTATTGATAGTGTAGATAAAATTGAAATTACTGATCTTTCGGCTACAGAGTTAATTTTTGCAGTTTATGTTATTACAATACATGGTAAAGAAGTTCAATTAACAGGTAAAGTGTTAGTATAAAAAACTATGACTACTTATTATATTAGAAAAAGTGGAAATGATGGAAATGATGGTTTATCTCTATCTACTGCTTGGTTGACTATTGGTAAAGTTAATACTACTGTAGTTCAAGGAGATACTGTTTATGTTGGTGGAGGAGATTATTCAACCGAAACCCTGTATCCTGTGCAAGGAACAGTTGAAGGAGTAATAACAAAATATATTGGGGATACATTAGGAATTTACACTGGTGATGCTGGATTTCCATTGATAAAAGATTGTAACGCATTAAATTACATCGGGACTAAAGGATATTTTTGGGTTGAAGGATTTGAGATTACAGATTGGAGTTTTATTGAAAGATGTTATGATATTACGATTATAAGATGTAAAATTCACGAAGGATTACAATCCGCACTAACTCTCGGAAAGTTATCTGTAGAAAATTGCGCTATAAATTTAGATTTAACTACTGGAGGTCTTCTTATATCTGCATATATAGATGAATCAACTCCGGGATTTATAAAAGTATTAAACAATACAATTCATTTGCTCGGTTATGCTTATCTTGTGATCGATTTACTTTCATATCTTTCAGAGGATTTTCCTGTAACTTTTTGTAACAATATATGTATTAGAGAAGATTCTGATGATTCTTATTTAATGTCTTTTAGATCTACAGGAGATGGATTTGCATATTGGAATATGAATTATAATTGTTATTTTCAAAATGGGATTTCTAAACTCGTTGAGTGGTATATGGATGAGGGGCCTCTTTATACTGCCGCGAATTTAGCATCTTGGCAAGCACAAACTGGACAAGATCCTAATTCGTTAGAAATTGACCCTTTAATTGATATTGATAAATATCATTTGACAGCGGATTCTCCTTGTATTGATGTTGGAACTGATTTATCAAGTCATGATGTTACAAAGGATATAGATGAAGAAAATAGACCTATCAATTTAATTTATGATATAGGATGTGATGAATTTTCTGTTTACATAAATGTAAAACAACAAACAATTTTATCTATTGCATATATTATGTTTGGGGAAGCGTTAACTAGAGATTTATTTTCATTTAGTAGAGTAACTAAAGTAGTTCCATCTTTTAGTTTAAAAACAAAAGACAAAACTAAAACAATAATGACTGATGCTAAATTAAAACATATGTGTGATCATATTTTACCAAGTGGAAGATTTACTTTAAATACCTGTCCAAGATGTTTAGGAAATGGTTATTATTTTGATATAAAGTTTGATGCTGGCGGAAAAGTTTTAACAATTAATAAAGAAGAGAAACTTTTACAAGAATTAATTAAAATTGTTTTGACATCAAAAGGTGCTAATTCATTTCATAGAGAATATGGATCTGTAGTTTCTGATAGTGTAGGAACAGTACAAGAAGTAGATTTTAGAAAGACTAAGTTAAAACAAGCTATAATTGAAGCTGTTTTACGTTTAAAATATTTACAAAGAGATTATGTAGAAAAAGGTTATAAATTATCTTTGGAAGAATTAATCGATAAAATATCTAATATAGAAATATATGAAATAGAAAACGATCCAACTATGTTGGGTTTTAAAGTGCAAATATTAACTGTACGTAGTGAAATAATGTTGTTGCAAGGAAGTATTTCTTTATAAGAAGGAGAATAATTATGACTATTAAAAGTTTTTCAAATATAGTGCAAAGTATGATTAATTTTTTGAAGACATTACATCCAAGTGTTGATACTAAAGAAGGAACATTTACACGAGATGTTGTAATTGACCCAGTTGCAGATGCTTTAGATAATTTTTATGCTGCATTAGATATAGTATCAAGTGGTCAATCTCCTGATTTAGCATCTGTTGATGATTTGGTAATTCTTGCTGAAAATTTACAACTTGAAAGAAAAGCAGCGGTTCAAGCAACAGGTACTGCTACTTTTTATAATAGAACGGGAATTACTACATCTATACCTGCAGGTACTATTGTGAGTAGTAAACCTGGTGCTGATGTTAGCGCTCAACAATATGTAACTTTGCAAACAATTACAATATCAGATCCTGGAAGTTTTAACCCCGATAGAGGACAGTGGGAAGCTGTTGCACCAATCCGCGCGTTGGTTGGAGGATCTCAAGCTAATGTTGATGCAGAAGCTATTTCTGTAATGATTACATCTATTTCGAATGTTGCTGGCTGTTTTAATGAAAATGCAATAACAACTGGAACAGATGAGGAAACAATTGATTCGTTAAAACAACGTGTAAAAAGTGTTCTTGCAGGAAATAATGTAGGAACAAAGGCAGGATATTATGCTCAAGTAACAAAAGATTTGAATGTTATAGATGCTTTAGTAATTAAGTCTGGTGACCCTTTTATGGAAAGAGATGCTTTTGGTGCTATTGATATTTTGATACGTGGGGGAGTGGCAGCTCAAGCAACTGATTCATTTATATACCATTCAGGTACTGAATATCATATATTTACTCAGCAACCAGTACATCTTTTTACAACGAGTGGAAGTTTTTCTGCAATCGGGAGCGTCACCGGTATTTTAATAGATGGAACTCATTATATTGTTATAAAAGACGATGATGTTTATAAAGGTTCTGTTAAAGGTAGAGATCAATTTTATTATATTGGAGGTCTTTCTGATGGTGAAACAATTATTATTATTTATACATATAATTCTTTAATTCCAACATTACAAGCTGCTGTTGAAGGAGATAGTGCAAAAAGTGTATGTGCTGATGTTTTAGTTAAAGAAGCAAAAGTAAGGTTAATTGATGTGACTGCTACTGTTCAATTGTTTGCAGGGTATGATGTTACTGATGTTTCTACTAGGACTCAAACTGCTATTACAAATGTATTGAATGATTATTTGATAGGGGCCGAAGTACAACAATCAGACATTATAGCAATAATTGCAGCAGTGGAAGGTGTAGATGATGTTTTAGTACCTCTTACTAAATTTCAAGAAAATTCTTTGACTGGAAGTATTGTTCAAGATTCTGATGGTAATTTAGTAATTCCGTGGGATTCTTATGGGCAAGCAGGAACAATTACTGTTATAGTTAAAAGTTAAAAGTTGGAGTTTTTATGTCAATTTCGTTTAATACTTTTATAGAAAAATTTCGCAGATCTTTAACAAAATATTATACTGTTAGTTACTCAACAGATACTGCTTTATATCTTATTTTGCAAATATATGCGGGAGAGTTAGCGTCTGGAAGTGCTGACCTTGAAGAGGTGCATGAGAATTTGGATATTTTTACTGTTACTCTTCAAAAACTTTATGATAATTTTGGAACATATTTTGGACAACAAAAATATTTTTATCAAGATACAAATGAGGATTTATATTCTCCTATTGATTTTATAATACCAGGATCTGGGTCTATTTCAAGTTATAGAAAAACAGTTAATTTTTTAATGCAAGCTGCTATGAAGGGAAGTACTATTTATGCAATAAAAAGAATAGGGCATGCTTTTACTTTAATAACACCTGATATAAGAGAATATTATAAAATACCAAGGTGGAAATTAAAAACAATTACTGGAGTTGTTTCAAGTGGAAGTTCCAATTATCCTTATATTATTGAAGATGTTTTTAAAAGTTGGAAAGATAATGAATTAAATGGTGCTTTACTTGTAGCTTCAGGTTCATCTGATTTATGCCAAGTACTTCAAAATTATTTAGATAATAAAATTGAATATTATCCTATAACGCGTCCAGAACATATATTTTCAAGTGGGAGTATTTATACAGCAACTTTTAGTAAACTAGGAACAAATACTAAGTTATATGAAAATTTAGAATCAAGTTTTGGTGCTGACGTTATTATTTGGTTGCCAGAAGAACAATCTTCCCGTAAAAATGCAATTGAAAAAGCAATAGATGATTTTAAACCTGCACATGTTAATTTAAAAATTAATTATGAAGATTATTATACTGCAAGAACTACTACATCTCAACTTAGTTCAGGTTCTAGTGGTTCTTTTTATGATCCAAATGTGTTTTCAGTTAATTTTGGAACTGTAAAAAATTTAGTACCTACGATAGATGCTTCTTATAGTGGTTCTGCTGATAATACAGTTGTACCAGGTTCTCCTGGTTTTGTTAAATCAAGTGGAGCTATTGTAAATAATATTTATACAAGTCCTGTATTAGATCTTTCTGAAGCAGGCCCATTGTATGCAAATTATGATTGGGCTTATGATTGGGTTGTTGATTTAAAACAAGATTGTAGAATTTTAGTAGAAGCAAGATTATTTGATAGTTTACCACCTTCTGGAAATTGGGTTTTAGTAGATGCTGGAGATGTTATATATTATTCAAATATAAAACGATATTGCCAATACAGAGTTCATGTGTTTACTCAATTTGCTGATAGCTTTGCTGCTTATCAATTTTCAATGAAGCAATACTCAAGTAGCTCTTCAGATCCATACTATAATTCTATTATTTGAATTAGGAGGACAATAAATGGTTTTAGATCCTTTATATAATAGCGCAGGAAGTGAATTTTTTGATGATCAACAAATTGTTGCACAAGATTTGAATAACATTGAATACACCAAAATTAAAACAATAAGAGATACTATTGCCGCTTGTATTTATCAACCTGGAGTTGCTATTGATTCTTTAACTGATACTGCATTGCAAGTTGTTTATGTTGATAATGCTCACTTTACAGTTAATCCAGGAACTGCAATTGATAAATTTGGCAGAATAATTTATGTACCAAGTAATACTGCTGCAAGTGGTAGCATTGCTACTGATCCTCATTATCACCCAACTTTTCCTGATAGAGAAAATATTGCTCATGGACAATTACCTAATGTAGTTACTATATATTATGTAAATATTTATTATGCTACTCAACAAGATATTCAAGAATCTGGCAGTTTTGGAAATTACTATACACGAGAGTATGATAGTTATCGTATTGCAGTTGAAACAGCTCTTCCTGATGCTAATAGTGGAGGAATAAGTTTAGCAAATTTTCAAGTGAATTCTTTAGGAGAAATTATTAATAGTATAATTTTTGATTCACGTCCTCTTTTATTGTTAGCTTTATATTCTACTGGAATTAGTCCAAGAGAAGTTTTTAAACAATTAGGAAATTATTGGAGTACTGAAGGCACTTTTCCATGTTGGCATCGATTTGATATGAAGGCTGCTTTTTCATATAGAAGTAGAGGTGAAAATTCTATGAATATTTATTTTGATGTTATTGGTCCTCCATATTCTGATACTGGTGGATATTTTTCTGTTGCTATATATCCTGCGGGTTATGAATATGAAAATCAAGCAGTAATGAATGGTTTTCCGACTTCGGGATCTGTTGCTTATAATTCTTGCGCGTTTAGTTCTGGTTCTGCTTCTTATTCTTTTTCTGTTGATACTAGTTCTTTGTCCCAAGATTCTTTGTATATAGTTGCAATATTTTTAGGTGCTTATCTCATTCCTGGTAATACTGCATATGTTAGAAATACTATTATTGATGTTTCTTAAGTAAGGAGTAAAAATGGTTAATAAAGGATTAAATATTGGTGCTGGAAGTGAATTTTTTGATGATCAAATTATTTATAAAGAAGATCTTCAAAATATAGAATACACTAAAATTAAAACAATAAGAGATACTATTGCCGCTTGTATTTATCAACCTGGAGTTGCAATTGCCTCTTTAGTAGAAAACGCATTGCAAGTTGTTTATGTTGATAATGCTCACTTTACAGTTAATCCTGGAACTGCAATTGATAAATTTGGCAGAATAATTTATGTTCCAGATGATACTTCTGCATATGAAAGTAGTTCTGATGAAGATTATCATCCTACTTGGCCAGATAGAGAGAATATTGCTCATGGAAAGATTCCAACTGTTACAACTCGATATTATGTAAATATTTACTATGCTACTCAACAAGATATTATAGAGACAGATGATTTAGGAATTTCTCAATATACTCGAATATATGATAGTTATCGTATTGAATTAGAAAATTTTGAGGCTGGTTCTGGAAGTTTTGGAGATGGTGGAATATGTTTAGCAAGTTTTCAAGTGAATTCTTTAGGAGAAATAATATATAGTATTGGAGATTTGAGGTCTATTTTGCAAATGAGAACTCAAGCTGCTACAGAATCAGAGTTTCTTGGTGCAAGAATTGTTTACAACCAAACGAGTGTAGCAGATGATACTTTAAATAGTGAAGCTATTCCAAATTATTTTAGTAGTAATAGTGTTGGATATGAAGAAGTAGGAAGATTTGCATATAAACATCAAGGGCAAGATTTTATGAATGTGCAATTTTGTGTTCCTACTTATTCTGATATTGGAACACTCCGCATATATTTATACCCTTATTTACCTTCTGGAAGTACATATTCTTATACTGCTTTTGGAGTACATAATTATTCATTTTTTATAGGTACTATAGAAGAAAGAACATATATAACTTATATATACTTAAAGAAAGATGGTGCTTCTTCTACATATGTGCGTGATATCGTTATTGATGTTTCATAATTAGGAGTTTAAAAAAGAATGTTAAATATTTATGATGGTTTAAGAAGTATATTTTTTGGAGATCAAAACGTTTACAAAGAAGACCTCCAAAATATAGAATACACCAAAATTAAAACAATAAGAGATACTATTGCCGCTTGTATTTATCAACCTGGAGTTGCTATTGATTCTTTAACTGATACTGCATTGCAGTATACTCCTGCAATTGCGGTAGATGGTTCTAACAACTTCATAATCACCTGGGAGGATGGGCGTAATGGTAACTCTGATATCTATGCTCAGCGCTACGATTACTCGGGCAGCCCTTCAGGTTCAAACTTCAAGGTGAATGATGATGTTGGAACCGCTGGCCAGAAATATCCTGCAATTGCGGTAGATGGTTCTGGTAACTTCATCATTACATGGCAAGATCACCGCAATTTTTACTCTGATATCTTTGCCCAGCGCTATAACTTCTCTGGCACTCCTCTGGGTTCAAACTTCAAGGTGAATGATGATGCAGGAACTGCTTTGCAGGGCAAGTCTAAAATTGCGGTAGATGGTTCTGGCAACTTCATCATTACATGGCAAGATTATCGCAATGGTAACTCTGATATCTATGCTCAGCGCTACGATTACTCGGGCAGCCCTTCAGGTTCAAACTTCAAGGTGAATGATGATGTTGGAACTGCTTTGCAGTATACTCCTGCAATTGCGGTAGATGGTTCTGGTAACTTCATCATTACATGGCAAGATCACCGCAATTTTTACTCTGATATCTATGCTCAGCGCTACGATTACTCGGGCAGCCCTTCAGGTTCAAACTTCAAGGTGAATGATAGTGCAGGAACTGCTTTGCAGTATACTCCTGCAATTGCGGTAGATGGTTCTGGTAACTTCATCATTACATGGGAGGATGGGCGTAATGTTTACTTTGATATCTTTGCCCAGCGCTATAACTTCTCTGGCACTCCTCTGGGTTCAAACTTCAAGGTGAATGATAGTGCAGGAACTGCTTTGCAGGGCAAGTCTAAAATTGCGGTAGATGGTTCTGGCAACTTCATCATTACATGGGAGGATGGGCGTAATGGTAACTCTGATATCTATGCTCAGCGCTACGATTACTCGGGCAGCCCTTCAGGTTCAAACTTCAAGGTGAATGATGATGTTGGAACCGCTGGCCAGAAATATCCTGCAATTGCGGTAGATGGTTCTGGTAACTTCATCATTACATGGGAGGATGGGCGTAATGTTTACTCTGATATCTTTGCCCAGCGCTATAACTTCTCTGGCACTCCTCTGGGTTCAAACTTCAAGGTGAATGATAGTGCTGGAAATGCATTGCAAGTTGTTGGAGGAGTTGTAAGTCCTGGAACTGCAATTGATAAATTTGGCAGAATAATTTATGTTCCTGATGATACTGCAGCAAGTGGTAGTATAGCTACAGACCCTCACTATCACCCAGCATGGCCTAGTACAACGGTATCAGGTTCTGGAGGTTATGTAAATATTTATTATGATACTCAACAAGATATAGTTGAAGCTGATGATTCTGGGGATCAATATTATACTAGAACGTATGATAGTTATCGTATAGTTGAAGAAGGTTCTTTGCCAAGTGATGAAAGTGGTGGAATATGTTTGTTAAATGGGAGTATAGATTGTCGACCTTTTTTGGTATTACGTTCAAATATTGGTACTTTGATTTATATAGATGAAAGATTTAATTTTATGGTTTATGCAGATGCAGGTTCTACAGAATGGGCAGACTACCATTATTGGATTGTAAATTCTTCTATTCCTGTAAAAAAAGCAGAAATTGCTTTTCAATATAATGGTGAATCTTTGATGAATGTTAGATTTTGTAGCTCTATTAATTCAACAACTCCTGGGATTTTGTATCTTTATGTATATAATTCTTCAACTGAGACTTCTGTTCTTAACACTTCTTATTCTTTTAGCGCAGGTCTTGGAATATATAATTTTTCTCTTGATATAAGGTCTTTATCTTTAGGAACTCCTTATTATATTGTTTTATCTATGTCTCGTGTAGGCAGTTCTGGAATTACACAATTAGACGCTATTGTTATTGATGTTGCTTGATTTTTAGGTTTTTGTTTTTAAAGAAATTTAGTGTATTTAATATAGTAATGCGAAGTTTGGATTTTAATAAAAGTTTTGTATATTATAGAGAAGCCAAAAATGTTAGAATTATTAAAGCATTAGCTATTATTGGCTGATGCTTTTATTTTAATTTAATAAAGTAGGAGGTCGTTTAGTGAAGATTTTATATTTATCTGATTCACCATTAATAGCTACTGGGTATGGTAAAATAGGAAGAGATTTGCTTATAGGATTACGTGATAAAGGTCACCAAATTATTATTTTAGGAGGGTCAGTTGCACAGATACTTTTTCAATCTCAAGTATGGAATGGTATGACTTATTATCCAGTTAAAGATTATGGAAATATTGAAAATATTCGTTTTGTTTTAAAAGAACATAAACCTGATGTAATGATTGTGAATTCAGACCCGAGACATTTGCATCATGTTTTTGAAATTGATAATGAAATTCGCAAAGTATGTCCTTTGGTTTTTTATCATTTGTGGGACGATGATCCTTTTCCTAATTTTAATATTCCTTATTACCGTTCAACTGATGTTGTTGTTGCAGGATCTAAATTTACGTATGATTTATTAAAAGAAAATTATAAAGATACTCCAATTTTTTACGTGCCTATGGGAATAAATACGAAAGTATTTAATATTCTTCCGATAGAAAAAGTTCAAGAATTTAAAAAGAAATTGTTTCAAAGTGCTCCTCAGTTAGTAGGTGCAAAGTTTATCGTTGGATATGTTGGTAGAAATATTTTACGTAAAAGAGTACTAGACCTTTACCGCATATTTTCAAAGTTTGCAAAAGGTAAAAATGATATTTTGTTATTTTTACATTCAAGTCCTTTTGATCCTGAAGGTAGTAATTTATTATATTTTAGAGATACTTTGTATCCAGATCTTCCAGTTGCAGTAAGTGAACCTCGAAATCAAGATGATTCATTTTTAGCTTTTTTATATAATATGTTTGATGTTAGTATAAATATTGCACATGCTGAAGGTTTTGGTTTACCTTTAGCTGAATCAATGGCTTGTGGTACTCCTTGTATTGCAACAAAAAATGCAGGTCCAAGTGGTTTAATTGTAGAAGAGAACGGATGGTTAGTTGAACCTGAAATTCTTTCTTTGTTTGGTACTCCTCAAGTTCCATTTATTAATCAACGTTTTGTAACTGATAAAGATGTATTAAATGCTTTGGAAGAAACGTATTCGAATAGAGAATTACTAAAAGAAAAAGCTTCTAAATGTAGACAAAGTATTGTAGAGAATTATTCTTCAGAAAAGATGATTGAAGGATTTGAAAAAGTTTTAAAAGAAACTGTAGTGAATTACCAAAAGTATCCAAATTATACCATTACAACTTTTCCGCAAGGGAATAATTTGAAGTCTATGAAAAGAGAGGAGTAAAGTAAATGAGTAAAAAAATAGTTGTATTTAGAGCCACTGTAGATAATTTTTCTGGGTATGGTACAGTAAGTCGTAATTTGATCCTTGCTTTTTATAAAAAGTATAATGATTCTTTTTTAATAAGTTTACAAAATCTCCGATGGTTAACTGCTGGTGATATAGATATGTCTCAAGAAGATCGTGATATTCTTGATATGTTAAAAAGAAAACAATTTCCTCCAGAAGAGTCTATTTTAATTCATATGTCGATACCTATAGAATTTCAATGGCCTCATAATTACAAAAAGTATTTTGGTTTTACAATGCTTGAAACTGATAAGATTACTCCAGTATGGGCATTTATTCTTAATCGTTTAGATGGATGTATAGTTCCTACTCCTTTTAATGTTGCTTCATTTACAGCAAGTGGTGTTACAGTTCCTATCACTACAATTCCTTTTGGAGTTGATTTTAATATGTTCACTTTGGATAAAGAACCATTATTATCAAAAGAAGATATTCCTACAAAATTTAATTTTTTGTGTGCAGGACAATGGACACAAGGAGATCGTAAAAATATTGCTCAAACAATTTATTCTTTTCTTAAAACATTTAAAGGTAATGATGATATTGGATTAATTGTAAAGGTATATGGAATTGGTGCAGGAACAATTGATAAAATTCAGTGTGTAGAAAAAATTAATTTTATTCGAAAACGTATGAATCTTAAACCAGATGAAGGACCAAAAGTTTATTTAGTGCATGGAGGCTTAACAACTGAAGAAATGTCGAGATTATATCATAATGCTCAAGTATTTGTATTGCCGAGCAGTGGAGAAGCTTTTGGGGCAAATATTATAGAAGCCATAGCAAGTGGCCTTCCAATTATTACTACAGGAGGTACAGCTCCAGATTTTTATTTGAATCCTGAAAAGAGTGTATTATTAAATTATAAATGGGTACCTTTAGGACAGGCGATGTATTGGCAACATGTATATGAGCCACCTCAACAAATAACATTGCCTGATTTTCAAGATTTTGAAAGAATGATGAAAAGAGCTTATGAAAGGTATAATGACGCAAAAACATGTGCTCTTGAGCAGCTCCAGGAACTTGTAGATAGGAAAATGACTTGGAATACATCAGCGGAAAAACTTGCTTTATTTTTGGATAATGTATAATTTACGGAATTGGTTAAAAACATTGTTATCTACTTAGACAATTTCCTGACAATCTATATTTTTAACGTGTTCATGAGGTGTAAATGATTAAGATTTTGTCCTATTTTGCTCATAGTATATATCAGAAAAATTTGTCCAAAATTCTAAATACTGAATTTTATCATATTATAGACACCGAAAATAGTCAAGTTTGGGATGAACAAATATCTAAACCTGATAATGTTTTTGAAATTTCTAAGAAAGAAGCTTTGGATAGACAAAAGGATTTTGATTTAATGCTTCTTCATCGCCATCCAACAATTCTTTCTTCTTGGGAAGAAGGCTTTAATCGGATTCCAAGAGTATTTGTTGAACATACTGCTCCTTACAATGACTATAATATTGCTTTTTGGAAAGAACAACGAAATAAATATATTGATCTTACTATTTTTATAACTAAAAGTAGCCTTCGTGCATGGGGTATGCAAGAAGATGAAAAAAATTTAGTAATTTATCATGCAATAGATTTAAAAGAATTTCCAGAATATGTAGGAGGAGAAAAATCTATAATAACAGTTTGTAATGAGTTTCCTGGTAGAAACTGGTGCTGTGGATATTTGCTTTGGGTTAATTCTACATGGGGTCTTAAAGATGTTAGAGTTTATGGTAGAGGTAATAAAAATATTGGAGAGGCTGATAAAGGAAAAATGCCCAATGATGAAATAAAAAATCTATTATCTAGATGTGGGGTTTACTTTAATCCGACGTTAGCCTCTCCAATTTCCATGGCTTTGTTAGAAGCTATGGCTTGTGGAACTCCTGTTGTTTCTACAGGGAATTGTGAAATGAAAAATATTTTACAAGATAGTGTTAATTCGTTTGTGGCAAATGATGCTTCTACTTTAAGAAAAAAAATTATAGAAATGTTAGAGAATCCAGAAAAGGCAAAGAAAATTGGATTAAGAGGAAAAGAAGTTGTGAAAAATGTATTTCCGCCTGAGAGATTCATCTATAAATGGAAAAAGATTTTTGAGAGATTTGTGAAATGATTAAATTTATTAAACATACTGCATTTAGAGATTATAAAGTCAAGAATTTTAAAATTAAACAAGGCGATGAAATTTTAAAAATTTTATTTTCTGAAAAAGATATTCATAAAAGTAGGAATGGTAAATTACATTTAGACATTTGGGGTCAAAAATTAAAACAATTAAAAAAGATTTTATAAAGGAGAAAAATAATGTTAAAAGTAACTTTAGATGTAAATGGATTAAAAATAGGTGAATTTAAGATTTTAAATATTGGTAATAAAGGGTTAGAAAAACGAAAAGGTCAATGGAGAAATTATGAAGTTGAATATTTTGAAGATGAAAAAGGAAAAGGTGTAAGTTTCCAAATTAAACATAAAAGAGAAGATAAGGCATTAGTATTACTACAAAAAGTTTTAGATAAGATATTAAAGGAGAAGTAAAATGAATGAAAAAGCAGTTGCTAAATATTTAGTAGAGAAACTCGGAAAAATAAATTTAAGTTTTGATGATTTTCCAGAGGATTATGTAAATGTAAATGTTAGACCTTCAGCGGAAATAAATGTGGTAAGTTCGTTTCACGATCTTCGAATTTTTGAAGACGAATGTGCAGAAGAGTTAAGAGCAAGTTATGTAATTGAAAGATTACCTTTAAATTTACATGAAACTGCTGTGAAAGAATGGAGAAGAGTATTGAAACCTGGAGGAAAACTATTTATATATTGTCCTGATGGAAATTTGATTGTAAAGAATTATATAAATGGATTAATTGATGTTGTGGAATTTAGTAAATTATTATTTGGGAAAGATACCTATGCCGAAAATATTCATCGGTGTGTTTTTGATTTACCGAGATTAGTTAAATTATGTACTTTTTGCGGTTTTGAGTTTGAAGGTGAATCAAAAAGGCCTTATGGATATGAATATGAATTAGGTGTATTGTGTAAAAAAGCTGAAATAAAATATCCTTATTAAAGGAATAGATAAATGAATATTATTACTACTTGTCCTAAATGTTGGGAAGATACAGGTGCTTATAAATATTTAAAAAATCTAGAATTTGTTTCTAATATACAATCTCTACATCTTCCATGGGAAGAATTTGATAGAGTTGAAACTGATTTACTTATCGCTTGTGGTATTGGTGAACCAACTTTGTTGAAATTAAAAAAATTAATAAAAGGAAAAATAGGAGTTCTTTTTTGTTCTCCTTTAGCACAAGCGCATGTAGTTCCAACAAGTCCAAATGGTGACCTAGATTCATTGTTAAGATATGTGAATATGTTAAAAAGTGGTGATATTGATTATATATTTTTAGCTTCTCAACAATTAGCAAAACTTTTTAATAATGAAAAAATTATATATTTACCTGCACCTTTATATTTAGGAGGATATCAAATTTCAAAAGAAAGAAGAGGAATAGGTTTTTTTGGGACAATGGATAAACATAAAAATTTAGCTACAATGTTTGGTGCAGTAAAACACTCGGGAATTGAGGATTTATTTTTCATAACAGGATCTGAAAAAATTTCTATGTGTAATTTCTTTTCAAATTTATTTGATATGAAAAATATTATAGTACATCCACGATTACCAAAACAACAACTTTTAGATGTAATGAGTAAAGTAAAATTAGGGATTCAAATAGGATTTTCAGAATCCTTTAATTATACTACTTGGGAAATGGCAATGTTAGGTGTTCCGAGCGTAGTAGGTTCGAGTATTTATTGGTATGCTTCCAATAAAGAATTGAAAGAGTATTGTGTAGCTTCAAATCTTGATGATCCAATTTTAATAGGAGAAAGAATTAGAGATATTTATTTTGGAAGTGATATTTTTTATAAACATTTATGTTCTTTAGTAAAAGAAGTAGCTGAAAAAACTATGAAAGAAAATAATCAAATGATTCCAGAAATTTTAGGAAAATTATGATTAAACTTAATTTAGGGGGAGTAGAAGAATTTGAAGGAGGTTCTGGGTCTCCAAGGTTAGTTGATTTTACTAATATTGATATTTGTCCTAATTTAAGAGGAGTAGATATTGTTTGTGATATTGCTAATTTACCAATGTTTAAAGATATTTCAGTTGATGAAATTAGAGTTTCTCATGCAATTGAGCATTTACCTCTTGATAAAATAGATTTAGCTTTGAAAGAATGGCACCGTATTTTAATTCCAAATGGGCTGTTAAGAATCTATTGTCCAGATGCTAAAAAAATTGCGCAAGATTTTGTTGAAAATAAAATAGATTGTGTGAAATATAGTAGATTGTTATTTGGTAATCAAGATTATAAAGAAAATTATCATTTGTTAGCAATTGATAGACAACGGTTAGATGAATTAGTAATAAGTGCAGGATTTAAAATTATTGGAAGAGATCCTAGGCCAAATGCATATCCTTATGATTTAGGAGTACAAGCAAAAAAATGAAAATATCTATGATCATTGAGATGACTAATCCACAGAGTAATGGAAGATTAATTGTTAGGGAATTACTAAGACAAGAGCATGAGGTTCAAGTTTTAGATATGACAGCTCCTTCGGAACAACTTATTATGCTTGCTAAAGAATTTCAACCTCAAGTTGTATTTGGAACACATACGCATAGAACTTTATCAAAAGAGTGTACTCAAAAAATTAAGGATACTTCTTCTCATCCTTTAATGGTTTTGTGGTATTGCGACGGATACGGACCTACAAGTTATTTTGATGCTGAAGATTTTAATAAAGTAAAAGGAATATATGATTTAATGTTAGTTGCGGTGAAAGGAATAGTTATAGAATTAGAAGGATATGCTAAAAAGGTTGTATGGACTCCTCAATACTATGATCCAACTTTTTTTGGTTATTTTGATTTTTATGAAAGAAATGATATTTACGATGTATGTTTTATTGGTAATCTTCATGTGGCTGCGCCAGATAGAGAAAAATTCGTGGAAATTCTTTCAAAAAGATTTAAAATGGTAGCCTTTGGAGCTGGATTTAGTTCAAGTCCTGTTGTAGGAAAAAGATCCTCTTTAGTTTATTTATCTTCAAAAATGTCTTTTGATACTAATAAATCTCTTCCAGAAACTTCTCTTAGGTTTTCAGAAAGGCTTTATAAGTGCATGGCTAATGGTTGTTTGTTTTTAGCACCTCCAACTAAAGGTTTAGAATTGCTTTTTATACCAGGAGAACATTTAGCTACTTATGATGGGACTATTGAAGGATTATGTGAAAAAATAGATTATTATTCAGGTCACGATGAAGAAAGAAAAAAGATAGCAAAGCAGGGAATGGCAGAAATTTTTGAAAAGCATACGATCGATATAAGAGTAAAACAATACATTAAAGAAATAGAGGAAATGTTATGAGTAATATTTTATGTTTATCTCCGCATACTGATGATGTAGAATTAGGAATGGGAGGAACTGTAAGTAGATTAGTAAGAGAAGGACATAAAATATTTTATATAGCTTTTTCTGACGCCAAAAAATCTATTCCTGAAGGTTTTCCTGAAGATACTTTGATTAAAGAATGTACAAAAGCATCTAAAATTTTGAATATTCATCATTTAGAAATTTTAGATTTTCCTGTTAGGGAGTTTAATGGTCATCGTCAAAAAATATTAGATTGTTTGTTAAAATACAAAAAAGATATAGATCCAAAAATTGTTTTTCTTCCTTGTAGCTCTGATACACATCAGGATCATTATGTAGTTTATTGTGAAGGTCTCAGAGCCTTTAAAGATAGAACAGTTTATGGATATGAACTTCCTTGGAATAATATAGATTTTAAATCTAGAGCATTTTTTATTTTGCAAGAGGAAGATGTTAAAAAGAAGGAAAAAGCATTTAAGTGTTATAAGTCTCAGAACGTAAGGGTTTATTATAAAGAGCACTTTATTAAAAATTGGATTCAATTGAGAGGTGCACAGATTGGTAAGGATTTTGCTGAATGTTTTGAAGTTATCAGGGAGGTAAATTAAAATGAATTATAGATTAAAAACAATGCGGAATATTAATATTTTAGACTTTTTGTTTTCTTTAAAAGGAAAAATAGGAACCTTTGGGTGGATGGGTAATAAGGACATTTTTATTAGTGGAGATCATTATATTAAATCTTTTGATGAAGCTACAGTAGGAACTATTACTTTTAAATATTTTAAAAAAGAACCTGAAGATAAAATAGTAACAGATGTTTTAGATTCTGCGGCATCTGTTGTTATAGTTGATAAGAGATTGCTTTCTCTATTTACTTATTCCGGTTTAAACCCCTTTGGTCTCTTAATTTTTGTTGAGAATGTGAAATTAAGTATCGTAAAGTTTCTACATCAAGTAACAGAAATAATTACTCCTTCTTATTCTGATAAAAGTGAATTTAAAAATTGTTTTATAGGCCCTGGTGTATATATAGAAAAAGGAGTTAAAATAGGAGAAAATGTTACTTTGGTTGGTAATATTTATATTTATGAAAATACAGTAATTGGAAATAATGTTGTAGTAAAACCAGGAGTAGTTATAGGTGGACAGGGTTTTGGGTTCGAAAGAGATACTGATGGAATTTTAATTCATTTTCCTCATATAGGAGGAGTTATAATAGAAGATAACGTAATGATAGGTTCCTGCACTTGTATAGATAAAGGTACTTTTGGAAACACTCTTTTGAAAAAAGGATGTGTAATTGATAACTTGGTTCATATTGCTCATAATGTAGAAGTAGGAGAAAATGCTCTTGTAGTAGCTAATTCAGCTACGGGAGGGCATGTTAAAATTGAAGAAGAAGCATATATTGGCCTTTCAACTACTATTTTACCTGGAAAAATAATAGGAAAAAAAAGTTTAACAGGTGCTTCCTCTTGTGTAGTTAAAGATGTTAAAGAAAACTCTACTGTTATGGGAGTTCCAGCAAAACCTAAAGAGTAAAAAAATGAAATCTATTATTGCTACTATTCCTCAAGTATGTCTCGGGTATGGTGGGGCTTTCACTGTGTATGAAGGATTGGGTTTATTACCAGAAGTAGAATTACAAACGCATGAAACTTTTAAGCCATCACCGGATACAAAATTAGTTATTGGTTTTGGTTGTAACCCACCTAAGATTGGAGATTATAAAACAGCATTTGTTTTTTGTTCTCCAATTATTCAATGTGAGCACTCTGGAGAATTAGAGTTGTTAAATGGAAAGATTCAAGATGTAAATAATAGAGTTTTAGATTATTTGTTTCTTCTGCATGAGCCTGATGCGGTTGCTTTAAATGTTATTTGGGGAGAAAATATTTTGCCATTGTTTCCTTTATTCAATAAACAATTGCCTGAACCTCAATTTGAAGATAGAAAAGGAATATGTTGTGGAGGTCATATAAGAGGAAATAAAAATTATTATAATCAAGTTTTAGGATTTACTATTTCAAATTATAGAAAAGAAGGATTTTTTAGTTTTGGTCTTAAACCACATCTCAAGCATTTTAGTAATATTCTTTTCAAACAAGATTTGAATATTCCTGATTATGTTCTATCAAATGATTTATATTATGATAACTTAAGAAAAATGAAACTCGGTTTACAAGTGTCGTTATCTGAAAGTTTTTGTTATTTTGTATTAGAATTATCGTTGATGTGTGTTCCTACTATTGTTAGTAAAACTATAGATTGGTATGCAAAGGATTTAAGGTTAAAATATTGTGTAGTAGAAAACCCAAATGACCCTTGTGAAATTGCTGAAAAAATAAATTTTATTTTGGATAATGAAAATATTTATTTAGATTTATGTAATGCAAGTCAGGAAGTTGCTCAAAAAGTGTTAGTGTGTAATTTAGAAAAAACAAAAAAGATTTTACAAAATTTAATAGAGTAATAATAATTTTAAAAATAAAAAAATTATGACTAGATGTATTAATTGTAATAAAAAAATTTATAGATATTCAAAGAGATGCCATAAATGCACTAATAGTGGTAAAAATAACCCTAATGTATGGAAAGACACAATATAGAAAAGCTAAAGAAAAAATGTCGAAGGCACGAAAAGGAAAAAGCTCTTGGAATAAAGGATTGACAAAAGAAACTGATGTAAGAGTTGCAAAATATGCAAAAAAATTAAAAAGGCAGACTTTGTCTGATAAACATAAAAAGAATTTATCTATAGCGTTGACTGGAAATCAAAATGCCATAGGAGGGAAAGGCTCTAAAGGTTGTCATTGGAATCTTTCGGATGAAACTAAAGAAAAACAAAGAATAGCAGCGATAGAACAATTTAAAGATCCAAAACAAAGGAAAGATGCATCTAAGAGAATGATTGGAAATCAGCTTGCTTTAGGTAATATTAAATCTGATAAAGCTAAAGAAAAGAATAGAATTGCTCGATTAAATCATATTCGAAATCATCCAGAAGACATTGAAACATCTATAAAAAATGGTAGAGGGACTAAGTGCCATTCAGATGATGGTTTGTTCTTTCCTTCTCTTCAAGAGCGAGGTTGTTACTATTGGGTAAGGGATGACGTCGATGAGGTGGTGAGTATTGAGCATAATTTTTTAGATAGAGTTGACTTTCTTCTTATCTTGAATAATGGAGAGGATGTGGCTTTAGAATACCATCCTAAAACATTTTTAGATAAAAGATCTACAAAACAATATTATAAAGATCGAAAAAAATTATTAGACGAATTAGGCCACAAAGATTTGAATTTGATTGTGATGACAAGTTTGAGTAGGAAAGAAAAAGAAAGAGTAAAAAAGTGGATAATTGAATGTTGAATAAAAAGAAAATAGTTATTTTATCACAAGCTGACTTTGCTGGAAGTGCATACCAGGTTGCTTGTGCTATAAATTCTGTGAATAGATTTGAAGTAAGAGCAGTAACTATGTCTAACCATGCGTTTGATTTTCCACATGATGTTATAATACCTTGTCATCCAATAAATCATCCAGGGACTTCTGCAATGAATTGTGACAATTATGAATTAGTAATGCAATTATTTTATGATGCAGACATTATACATTGTTGGAATGACATTCCTGAAGATCCTGATTTTGAAAAAGGAGGAATATATTTATCTTCTAATAAACCTATGATGGTAACTATGACAGGCTCTTTATATAGGAATGAACATCCAAGATTGAATTCTGTAATGAAAGCAAGAAGGTATAAACTTGTTGTTCAAAATCCTATGTTAAAATATCCATATGAAATAGATTCTATTTTTATACCTGATACTGTAGATACAAAAACTTTACAACCTTTACAAAATAAAAACAATGAAAAATTTACATTAGGTGCTTATTTAGGATTTGTTTATTCCACTATGCACTTTGATTGGAAAATTTTAGAAGAATGTATAAAAGGTAAAGACATTGTTTTAAATGATTATAAACAAAAAACTTCATGGAAAGAGCATACTAAGATTGTAAGAAATTGTGATGCATTTTATCATGGAATTGAAATAAGTAAAATTGTAGGATATATTGGAAGATCTTCTTTGGAAGCTATGGCAATGGGAGTTCCTGTTATAACGTATGTAAATGAAAAAGATTCTATTAAATTATCTGAGGGTAAAATAGGAAATTCTATCCCTGTTTTAAATGCTTCAACTCTTGACCAATTTAAAAATTATTTAGATGCTTTAATTAAGGATGTTGACTTACGAAAAGAATTAGGAGCAAAAGGAAGAGAATGGGTTGAAAAATATTTTTCTTTTGAGGTTGTGGGGAATATGTACTCAGATTTATACGCGGAGATTTTAAAATGAAGATTTTAGTTATCAGTTCAGGAAATATTGTTCAGCTTAACAAATATTCGATATATTTTTCTAAGGTTGAACATGCTGTTACATTTATTAATCCAGCTTATCAAAATGCTTTGACAAGTAGGACGATAGATGATGAGTTTACAAAGAATAACATAAGATTTTTTACTTGGGCTGACTTCGAAAGAATTTGGCAAAAAGAAAAGTTTAATGTAATTTTTGGGACTCAGCACGGAAGTTCTTTAGAAACTTTTAAATATCAAGAGAGATATAAAATACCCACATTACAACAAATTCTTGATATAGCTGAAGACTCAGGGTTATTTGATGATCCAATAACTAAAGAAAGAGGTATTGAAGTAGCAAATGGACAAAGAGCTTTTTTACAAGCTTATAAAAAAATTAATTATCTGACTGGAATCAATCCATCAATTTCAGAACAAATAAAAAAACTTATAGGAAGAAATGATTGTTATTACGTTCCATATCCAATTGACACAGATCTTTATGATAGTGTTCCAGATCAAGAAACTGAAGATTTTGTTTTTTGTGTAAGTAGACTCGATACTTTTAAAAGAGTTGACTTGGCAATTAGAGCTTGTCATCAGGTTGGAAAGAAATTAGTTATTGCAAGTGATGGATTTTTAAGGGGGGAACTTCAGTACTTAGTAAAAGATTTAGGTGCAGATGTAGAATTCTTAGGATCCATTTTCGATTTGAAGAAAGCCGAACTGATGAAAAAATGTAAACTTCATATCTTTCCTCAGATGTGGGCCGAAGCTCCTTGTATTCCATCAGCGGAAGCTTTATATTGTAAAAAACCTTCTATTATATTTGATTATCCATTTCAGAGAGCAATTGAAGGTTCATATTCATATTACATAAAACCTGGTGATTGGAAAGAAATAGGAGAAAAGATTAAATGGTGTTATGAAAATTATGATGAAGCTGTAAAATTTGCGACAAAAGGTAATGAATGGGTCAAGAAGAATTTGAGTCCAGATATAGTTGCTCAACAAATTTTAGATATTTTGATTGATATAACGAAATGATATATTCTCATAAGGAAAAGTTATGTTAATAGCTACTTCATTAGGAATAAACGATGGTGTAGTGCTTGATACGGAAGAATTCATTGCTTATGGTTTACAAAAAATTGGTCATACTATTATAAAATATGACTGGAATTCTTCTGAGGCTGAAATTTTAGATATCATGTCGAAAGCTGATATAGTAATTGTCCCAGTAGATGCATTAACTCGATGGAGTAGGAATTTTAATAATAGATCATTCATAGAGAAATTAAATTCTCTTAAATGCAAAGTTGTTCTCGAGGTGAATGACGAACCGAGAATAGTGCCTTTGATGGAAGATTTTATTCTTCCATATTATAAAAGGATGGTTTGGTCTCATACCTTGATGAATTTATCTAACTATAAAAATTGTGAAAGAGTAATTCGAGAACCAAACCTCGGGGAACACTATTGCTATCACAAGAAGACACTCAGTAAAGAATACGATGTAATTTTCAACGGATCTTTATATCCTTTCAGAATCGATTTTTTATCATCTTTCATTAGTAAATTAAGAAAGGATATTAATTTCAAGATCTTTTCTAAGTGTCTTCCTTCTGCGAAAATGAAGATAGAAGACAAGTATTGGGGGAATAAATCCAATGCTTTTCTAACTCATCAGACTCTTAATGACATTTATAATAAATCGAAGATTCTTTTACTTTTTGGAATTTATGCAGATGACATAAATCATTATTCAGAAAAAGAACTTGAGGACATTGATGGAACTCCAGGAAGAAGTGGTGCTTATCCTTGTAGAATATTTTCTTACGCAGGCAGTGGGAGCTTAGTTTTAGCTGATAAGAGGAAAGAAGGGGATAGACATTTTTTGGAAGATAATGAGTTTGTAGTTTATAATAGTGTTAAAGAGTGTATTGAGAAAATTGAGTATTATCTGCTGCATGAACAAGAAAGAGAGGAAATCGCAGATAAAGGATATAAAAGATATTTGAAGGATCATACAATTGAAATAAGAATGAAGAAAATTTTGGAGGCTGTAAATGGTTAACATAGATAATATTTATCATCGATTTAATTTTATGAAGACTCTGATTTATTCAGAGAGGATTGAGAAAATATTGAAAGGGGAGATGCCACCACCTGTTGTGTTGATCATGTATCTAACAAACAAGTGTCCCGCTAATTGTCCTTTTTGTGTTATGAAAGAGGAAAAACGACTGAGACCAGTAGAAATGAAATGGGTTTTAATAAAAAAAGCATTAAAGGATGCTCGCGATAATGACGTCAAACTTATTAATTTCAGTGGAGGAGGAGAACCAACATCTCATCCTAAATTTTTAGAATCGATCAAATTAGCTAAAAGTTTTGGGTTGAAAGTAGCTGTTTCGACAAATGGTTTAGTTTCTCTTCCAATACTAGAGTTGATTAAGAATATAGATTATTATAGACTCAGTTTCAATTGTGGAACAAGAGAAACTTACAAAAAATTGTTTGGAGTAGATGAATTTGATTCTGTTATTAAAAGATTGATAAATTTGATTTCTGTAAAGAAGTCAATGAAGGTAAAGGGAGTTTCAGATGTTGGTATGGCTTTCTTGATAGTTCCAGAAAATTATAAAGAAGTATATAGATTTTGTGCTTTAGCTTCAGAAATTGGAGTTGATTTTGTTCACATAAGACCCGCTTATTTGAAAGATGATAAAGAACTAAGATTGATTTTACCTGAAGCTTTTTATTATTATGAAAAAGCAAAAGAAGATTTCGGTAAGAAGTTGCAGATTTTTTTTATAGAAGAAAAACTCGAAGAATGTTGGCCACTGAGAAATTTTAAAAAATGTTTGTCAACTCCATTGATGGCTATTCTTGCTGCTGATGGAAAATTTATATTATGTCCGGAGGTATTTGAACCCAGATTTGGAGATTATTATAAACAAGATTTTTGGACTATATGGAATTCAGATGAACATAGAAAAGTTATAAAGCAAATAGATCCAGATAGATGTCTTCGATGTTGTGAAACTAAAATAAATGAAATAATCCAAAAAGTCTTTATTGAAGATTTAATGAGGAAAGATCTGTTATAGGAGGAAGTGTAAAATGAAGCATTCTGTAGAAGAATACTTAAGAGCAATACTGAAAAATCCATTAGAAGATGGTTGGGATGAAAATGGAGAACCCCCTCTTTGTTTAATATATCAGGAAGTTCTAAAAATCATAAATCCATTTGATGAAATTTTAGAAGTAGGCCCAGGGTATGGTGAATTTTCTTTATATTTATTAAATCAAGGTAAGAAAGTAGAAATGTTAGATATTAAAGAAGATGATTTAGTAATTATGAAAAAAATTTGTGAAGAGAAAGGTTACAATTACTCATTTCATCTTGACGATATATCTACTTCAAAACTGTCCAAAACTTATGATGCAGTATTTGCTATTGAAGTTGTGGAACATATAGAGGACTATAAAGATGCTATTTTGAAGATGATGTCTCTTGCGAAATATAAAGTTGTTTTAACTACACCAGTGCTTAATGCATTTTATGATCCGAGTCATAAACACTTTTTTTTAGAACCTGATTTTGAATTTATTAAATCTTATAAAATTAAGAAAATTATAACAGCGAAAGTAGATATTCCAGTGGAATGGAAAAGAGTTTTTTTGATTGAAATTGATATTTAAGTTAGGAGGAAAAACGATATGTTTTTATCTGAAAGATTAGAACCTAAAGCGTCAATGGACTTTGAAAAAAAGTTAGGATTGATTTTTCCAGATTCAGAACCGGAAGTTAAAGAAATTCCTTTAGAGAAACGTCCTTCTGATAAGAAGAAAATTCCTGTATGTGAACCTTCTTTGACTGAATTAGAAAGTGCATATGTTAGTAAAGTAATGCGATCAAAGTGGATATCTTCTTTAGGTCCAGAAGTAAAAATGTTTGAAAAAGAGTTTGCTGAGAAAATAGGAACTAAATATGCTATTTCTTGTACTAGTGGTACAACAGCACTTCATTTAGCTTTAGCTGCTTTGAATGTAAAACCTGGAGAAGAAGTTATAATCCCAACTTTTACAATGATTGCTACTATTAATGCAATTTTATATTGTGGAGGAACTCCTGTTTTAGTTGATGTTGATGAAAGTATGAATATGGATGTTAAACAGCTTGAAAAGAAAATTACAAGAAGAACTGTAGGAATCCTTCCAGTACATATTTATGGTGAACCATGCAATATGGGTGAAATTTTAAGAATAGCGAATAAACATAAATTGTTTGTTGTAGAAGATGTAGCAGAATCTCATGGAGCAAAATACAAAGGAAAAATGACAGGTTCTATTGGAGATATTGGATGTTTTTCATTTTATTCAAATAAGATTATAAGCATTGGAGAAGGTGGTATTTTAACTACTAATCACGAAGAATTGGCTGAAAGAATTAGAACAAAGATGAATCATTCTTTTTCTCCAGAAAGACATTTTTGTCATAGACTTGTTGGATTTAATTATAGAATGACTGCTCTTCAAGCTGCTGTTGGAAGGGCACAATTAGTAAGATGGGATGAAATATTACATAAAAAAGAGCAGTTAAAGAAAAGATATGTTAGTAATTTGTTAATGACTCCTCGCATCACAATTCCTCCATTGCAAATAGATTCTTCTGGAGATGACATAGAGTCTGTTTGTTGGATGTTTGGAGTTTTAGTTTCAAAAGAAATAAAAAATAGGGTGAGAGCTGAATTAGCTAATAGAGGAATAGAGACGAGGAACTTTTTCATTCCTCTTCATCTTCAACCAATTTATTATTCAAAATTTAAAAAGCAAAGATATCCAGTTTCTGAATCTTTAATGGAAAGAGGTTTTTATCTTCCTTCAGCAAGTGATTTAACACTTAAAGAAATTGATTATGTTTGTGAAAATTTAATAGATATTGTTAACAACGGATTTGGAAAAATATATGATTGAGCTATATAGTGATTTGAGAACTAATAAAAAATATGATCTCAATACTCAAGTTTTAGCAATTACATTAGGCCAAGAGATGATTGATATTTGTACTAAAACTCATTCGAAAGATGAAGCAGAAAAATCTTTAGCTATAAGTCATTATATTTCTTTTGATTATATTTGGACTACGCTAGAATTATTAGAACATTTTGGACTTAATAAAGCAGGAGATATATTAGACGCAGGTTCTGGGAGAGGCGTTTTTCAATTTTGGCTTGCAAAGAGGTTTGATATGTGTAAAATTATTTCTTTTGATAGAAGCGTAGAACATAGTAATGATTGGATTTCTGCACGAAAAGAAAAATTACATTTAGGTAATATAGATATGAAGTCTGGTAATTTAAAGTCTACTGAATTTGCACCTTGTTCCTTTGATGCTATTACATCTACATCCTCTTTGGAACATAACGAACCATTAGAAATTCAAATGATTTTTAATGAACTGAGCAGAATTATAAAAAAAGATGGTAGATTGATTTTTACTGCAGTGGCAGGATTAGGTCAAAGAGTTTGGAGAACTGGGATTTCAACCGATCCAGTATTAACAATTTATTCTATTGATTGGTGGATTGAGACAGTAAAAAATAGTGGTTTTAAATTATTAAAAGATGTTAATATTTCTGAAGATGATGTAAAAAATTCCATAGAAGATTTTAATAAGGACCATCCAATTTATGCTAATAGATATGTACCATTTGGAATGCATTTGATTAAAGGCTAATAAATATCTTTTAAATTTGTTCAGATAAGTGTATTTTTATAGGGAGGAAATAGGCAATGAATAGTAATAGTAAAGAATTTTTAGATTCTCTTATAGAAAGTGGTAAACTTGTTTATATTACTTTAAATACAAAAAATGAATTTGGATTGAATGACCAGATTGTAGCAAGTATTATTTGGCACGACAAAGACACTATTGGTGTTAAATTTGTTAATGAATATAATAAACTTGAAGAAGATATTACTGCTGCTCCTGCAAAAATGGTAAAACAAAAAATTGTTATGTATTATAAAACAGCCATTCAAAATATTAGTACAGAATGGCAAAAATTGGAGGAAGAGCCTCCTTTTTAAGTTAAGTAAAGTGTATGTCAGAAAAGTATAAAGTAATGATAGGTCCAGTATACTCGCAACTTATCCCGCTAGAACCTACTCGGGATATTTTTATATATCTCCATGACCTTCTCTCTTATGATGTTCAAAATAGTTATTTCATAAAAGCTTTATCTAAGAAAAAATATGTTCAACAACATTGGGATGGAAAGCAGCACTTGTTTTCTAAAATATCTGGGAAGTTTTTAACAGGTCATTTACCTTTAGTTTTGGAAACTTTAGATTCAAATTCTATACCTTATGAAATAGAAGATTCACGCCCTGTTTATGAAAGAGGAGAGTCTCTTGAATTAGTTGGAGTTGAAGAAAGGGAGTATCAAAAAGAAGCAGTTGAAGCAATACTGAAACATAAAAGAGGGCGTATTTGGGCTCGTATTCGTTCTGGTAAAACGGTATTAATGATAATGACTTTTGCAAAACTAAATATTAGCCCTTTTGTTATTGTTTGTCAAAGTATCGATATTTCTTATCAAACAAAAGAAAAGTTTCAAAAATTTCTTCCACAAGTTCCTGTAGGCATAGTAGGCGACGGCCAATGTGATATTAAACTAAATGGGGTGACTGTTATAACAATTCAATCTTCAGCAGCTGCTTTTGACCGAAAATATAAACTTAGTCGTGGAGAGAAAAAAGAACGATCTTTTAAAAATTTACTTAATAAAAAACATGTAAGGGAATTAATTAGAGATATGAAATTTGTTTGGGTGGACGAGTGTCATCACATTTCAGCTGGAAATATTTATTCAGATGTTTTAAAGAATATTGAAAAGGCTGAATATATAATCGGTGGATCCGGGACATTATTTCGTGAGGACAACACCGACTTATATACGGAAGGACTTGTGGGTCCTTTAATTTTTGAGATTAATTATTCAGATCTGATTAGAGAAAAATTTTTAATTGCACCTACAATTCATATGATTAAATTACCTAAAGATATTGAGCCTTCAAATAATAGTTATTCTACAATTTATAAAGAGTGCATAATTGAAAATGGTTATCGTAATGATGTTATAAAAAGGGTTGTTGAAAATTTAATATTTCGAAATAAGTCATCTATGGTTTTGGTTAATAAGATAAAGCATGGCGAAATTTTACAAAAACTAATTTCTGGATCTGTATTTTTACAAGGAGATGATGAGTCAGATCTTCGAATAAAAACATTTCAGGATTTAAGAGATAAGAAGTTATTATGTCTAATTACAACTCTGGGAGACGAAGGATTAGATGTTCCAGGCCTTGATGCTGTTATTATTGCTTCCGGCGGGAAATCAGCCATTAAAGCCTTCCAGAGACTTAGGTGTATGACACCTTATAAAACAGAGACAGAGGAGAAGACAGCGGCGATAGTAGTTGATTTCATCGATCCATATAAATATCTTAAAACACATAGCAATAAGAGGAAAAGGCTCTACAAATCAGAACCTTTGTTCAAGGTGGTAATAAAAGAGGCAAGAGAGTAAATAATATGCTCTTTTTCTTATTTAACGGAGTAGAATATAGAAATAGAATAAGGAGGTTTGGAAATGGTAACAACAGCACATGAAACACCAGAAGGACGCTTGACTGCGTTTGTTGATAAATATTGTGATAGCCATAATTATCCATGTATTCCAGGAGTAAATGGAACTCGAATTAAAGGCTGGAGTCATATTCCTGATAGAATTATAGGAAAAGATACAGATGATGTATATACAAAATGTATTCTTATTGAGATAAAAGAAACAAAAGAAAATGTTATTAAAGACTTAAACAAAAAAGAGTATAAGGATGTAAAATATCTTGGTATAGTTTATTATGATAATCAAGGAAATATGTGTGGTAGCTTATATTCGTGGAGAAAGCCAACAGGAAAATTGGAGCTTGAAGAAATAAGAACAACAACGCCTCTTAAAGAATTTCTTGATTACATATATGAAAAAGTATATCTCGTGGCAAACAATCCTGATGTTATACAAACACTTGATAGTATATATGCAGCTGAAAAACAAGGGCATTCTTTTAAAGATGAGATTTCACCAAATGTACTTCTTAAGGTATTTACAAATGTTCCTTTTCTTAAATCTTTAGATTTTTCTTTAGAGAAAGTAAGAAAATCAAGTAATAAGTTAAAAAGACCTTGTGATAAAATAGATGTATTTCATAGTAAAATGTTTTCTGAAAACACTCGAGATGAAAGATACAAATTAGGCCAGTTCATTACAGAGTATCCACATTCTTTACATGTGGCTGAGGAAGTAATAAAGATATTTGATCAACATCAAGACTTGACTATTTATGAACCTTGTGTAGGATCAGGTGCAATCGCAGAACAACTGCTTATACTTTTGTTTAGAAAATATGGTAAAAGAAAAGCATTAAAAATAATGCAAGAGCAATTAAGGTTTGCGGATATAGATTCAGAGATGCAAAATTATGCTGAAGTAGTTTTATATTTAAGGACTGAAGAATTGTTTGGTCAAGGTCAAGGCATACGTTTTAAAATTGAAAAGAATGATTTAGAAACAGATAGTTTTGATTTAAGCCAAATGATTGTTTATGGAAATTATCCGTTTAATAAAGGAACTGATTATAATTATCTTGCGCGTATTTTTAGAAAACAAATGGATTCAGGATTAAGTTCAGGTGTATTTATAGGAAATGTTGGAACCTTTGATCCTCGAAAAATACAGAGTAGAAATATTCTTGGAAATGATTTTTATAATTATATTGAAGAAAAATATACAACTAATGACTTTAAAGAAGTATCTTGTAGTATTAGTATTGTTGTTTTTGATAAAAGTAGAAAAAAGATACAAGATAATTCAATAAAACAATTTGATACTATTATAGAATTAGGAATTGAAGTAGGACAACTTTCTAATTTCCCAAAAGGTGCATGCTTTAAGAATGGAGATTCTTTGCATTCAATAAAATATAATGAAACTAATAGTGTAACATTTTTTAGAGTGCAAGAGTTATTAAAGCACATCCCTTTTAAGAGAGTACCTTCTCCTAATGCTTCAACAGGAACACTTGAAAATGAAATTTATTCTCGTTGGATACAAGAAAAGCCAAAGTATATTATACCTAAACCTTTTACTGGGTTAGTGTGCTCAAGATATACCACAAGTAATGGAGTGGTTAGACAAAAATATTTTAGGGAATTGGTTGCATTTGCAGGAACAGGTATGACTACAACATTTAAAGGGAGTGAAAAATATATAGGAATAATAGGATTGATCATTGCATCAAAATATTTTAGAAATACTCTTATAACTTTATTTCCTAAGTGGCAAAAAGAACAAAGAGCACTTAGTATAACTATTTTGAAAACATTGCCTATTCCCAAAAACATTCCTGAAAGATTATATGAAATAGGTCAAATTTTAATTATAGAAGGTAAAGAAGATGAAGCATTAAGAAAAGAAGCAGATGAAATAATTCAAAAGTTGTATAAGGATTTGAAGGTTTAAGGAAAAGAAGGAGAAGTAATAAAATGATTATAATTGTAGTATTAGTATTATTAGCTGTAGTTGTACATTATTTTTTCTGGAAAGAAAGTGTGCAATATGTTAAAAAATATATAGAAGAATATGATTTGTTACATGAAAAAGTAAAATCATCAGGAGTGAAGCTCCCAGAAGAAAAACACTTAAAAGAGTATGATTATGTTGAAAAATATTGGCCAAAAGATCTTTTTGATCTTGTAGGAATAGATATTAATAGTGGCCGTGTTTATAATCATCGATCTCAAATAATTTTTGTTAAAGATAATTATAGTGCAGTTACTGATGCTTTAGTGTATTTATTTGTGAGTAGAAAGCTACAACAATTATTAGGATTTTGTGAAAAATGTTCTAATTTTTGGACTATTTCTCCTTGGGTTATTGGGTTTCCAAAGATAATATCATATACTATTGTGTTTCCTATTGTATCTATTAAAAAATTAAGTAACCAAATTGATCCAAAAATTTAAAATAAAAAATAATTTATAATAAGGTCTTTAATATGAACATTGATCCAATAGAATACAACCTGTTGCTCCACACCTTGGAGCAACTTCAAAAAGAAATTGAAAGGCTAAAAAACCGGTTAGACTTTGTAGATCCACCAAAACAAATATTTGAGAATAATCATAAAAAGAATATTGATTTGAACGATCCGATTGAAAGTTGGAACTGTCAGCATTTTATTAGATACTTCCTACAACAATATAAAGCAGCATACAAAAAAGATTATTCTATGCAGCCTTCAGCTTGGTCACTCGAAGCGTTCAAAATAACTGCTTTTTGGAGAAGACATTCAAATTTAACTAAACCTCAGTTTAAAGAAATGATAGAGTGGTTATTTGAAACTGCTGCTGAAAATTATGAAATTAAGATGGGTTTAATGACTTCGGATAATCAATTAAAAAACTTTGAAAATTTTCGCACAAAGAGTGGAAAAGGTGAGTATAATAAAGTAGAGACACAGGAAAAAGAATTGAAAAAAGATGTTGGAGAACAAACAAAGGTAGATATTACATCAAAAGAGTTAAAAGATAAGATGAAAAAATCATTAGGAAAGGAATAGAAATGAAGAGTTATCAAGAAATGATTAATGTATTAGATACGAGTTATGGTAATTGGATTAGATACATTTTGGAAAATATTAGTTCGTTTAGAGAAAATTTTAATCTTATCGATGTAGTGTTTGATAAGGAAGATTTGAAAGTCAGATTAGAATTTTCTATTTTAACTATGTCTAAGGAAAGATTAGTTGAATTGATGCTGCGATTACATAAAATAGGTGATGTTGAAGTAGTTGGTTATGCTACAAGAGTAAACGACGATGTTTTAAAAGTTGAATTAATGGAAATGTTTATGATTTGAAAATTTATAGCTAAAAGAAAATTAAGTTGGTGTATAATATATCAACAAAGGAGAAACAATGACAAAAGATCTTTATTCTTGGAGAGGAACTAAAATAAGAAAAGGTGATAAAATAGGTAAAGTAATAACAGATGATAATTTGGGAAGATTTAGATTTTTAACAGTTTTATTTAGTGATGGAATAAAGGAAAAGATTGGTTTGAACAATTGTGGTCCAGATTATGATTATGTTCATGAGTTTGAATGGTTTGATGAAGAAAGAAACGAGTGGTCGCAATTTTAAGGAGAAAAGATGAAAAGTAAAATCACAACTCAAATGGTAGTTAATTATCTTATTGCTTACGCTTATAAATATGGTGAAGCACCGAAAGATTGGCCTGCTTTGGTTGCTTCGATAGATGATTCTGAGGCAACACAACGTCAATTGCTTCAAAAATTATTGTATCGGAAAACAATTATTTCTCCTAAAGAATGTGCTTCTGATCCAGAAATTATGTTATACAGCCAAACTTTAAAAGAAATGGGTATTGAAAATATTTGTAGGTAGACTGTAAGACAGAGTGAGTAATAAATGCAAGAAATAGAGGTAGCTGAGCCAGGGGTGAGCTCAGCTCCTCTATATGTAAAAT